>ENA-ORMX01001170-ORMX01001170.1-human-gut-metagenome-genome-assembly--contig:-NODE-1170-length-17844-cov-4.070830_pt1 | contig 17844 bp, 17 predicted proteins | sample MGYA00242108_ERZ509007 | MGnify/ENA primary metagenome ERZ509007 (study PRJEB26280, sample SAMEA2338745) | human gut metagenome | biome: human gut; feature: human-associated habitat; material: faeces...
TCTCGGCAGTCGGCTACTGCCTACCCGCGCTGCTGGCGCTTTCGGGCATGAGCAACGGCATCGAGTGGCTGGGCTTTTACCCGCTGTTCCACGCCGCCGCGCTGTGCCAAACGCAGGGCACCAACGCCGCCGGTGCGCCGTACAACCTGATGTGGGTGCCGATATTTTTGGTGGTTGCAGCCGCGGCGCTTGCGTGGGCCATCGGCGACGATTTGACGGAAGCCTACGAGTGGGCGGGCGTCAATTTGGAGGGGCTGTAATTTTGGCAGGGGCTGTTAACGCCGCCCCTGCGTGTTGACGGAAACTTTTCCTGCTGAATCTTACAAAGAAACCAAGATTGATTTTGATGAGCAACAGTAATTTACAAATCGATGCAACTGCACGGCAGGTATCGCAAAACGGCAAAGCCGTGTACCTGACGCAGACCGAGCTTGCTCTGCTGCTGTATTTGCTTGACAACGCCGGTCGCATCACCACTCGCCCCGAGCTGCTGGCGCAGGTCTGAGGCATCACCGCGCCCGTTCACACTCGCACGGTTGATATGCACATCGCCAAGCTGCACCACAAGCTCGGTACACAGATCGAGATCACCTCCGTCATGCGCAAGAGGTATGTGACGAAGAAAGCCTGATCAATGCAAAATCAAAATAAGAGCATCGGGTCCGTCAATCCTCCATTCAGCATCACCTCAAAGTGCAAGTGGTTGCCAGTGCTGTCGCCGGTGCTGCCGACATATCCGAGGGTTTGTCCTGCGGTCACGGTTTGACCGGACGTGACGATAAACGCGGTCATGTGGGCATAGCGGGTGGAAAGCCCTGTGCCGCTGTCGAGCAGCACTTGGTTGCCGTAGCTGTCGTTCCAGCCGCTGACCAGCACCGTGCCGCTGTGGGCAGCTAAGATGGGTGTGCCTTCCGGCGCGGGAATATCCGTGCCGCGGTGCCCGGCATTGCCGAAGGCGTCCACTTCCCCGAAGTGGCAGGATATATAGGTGTGCCCCGGCAGCGGCCAGCACAACTCGCCATCGGCAACGGCAATCCCGCCGCACAGGGCAAGCAGGCTGGGGCGCATTTCCTCGGATAGCAGCTGGTGCAAAATGTCCCGTTGGTCTTGCGTAAAGCGGTACAGGTCTGCCAGCGCGTCCACCGATTTGCTGCTGACCGTGATGTGAAGAATGTACCCCGTGACCGGCTCCGGGTCAGGTTCGTCCTCGGTCGGTTCCGGTGTGGCGGTCACCTCCTTCACCTCTGCGCGGATTTCGTGCATCGTCCAAAAGGTGTCCTGAATCAATCGCTTCTTGCCTTCGTCTATGACAACCACATCGCCGTCGTTGTTCAGGTTGTTCTGTACAGCAAAGACGGCCAACACTTCGGGCCAGTAACTCGCCCAAGTGTGACCGTCCTCGTAGTCGTATTCCATCGTGGTTTCGCTGCACTCCGGATGCGCCGACACAATGTCGTTGATTGCTGTGCCAAAGTCTGCGTTGGTTTCCGCAACGATTTCGGCAATGCGGATGCTGTTCGGGTCGCCGGATTCATCGGCAAACAAAATGCCCATCGGTGAGCCGATCACCGCCGTAGCTGCGCCTATGACCATCGCCAGCAACAGCACCACGCCGCCCGCACCAAGCAGCGCCAACAGAGAACCGGCTGCACGCCGTATCGTGCGCGCCAGTATCATTTTCAGCCGCAGCCAAGCAGCTTGCAGCACTGTGCGGATCCTGCCCAGCGCTGCTTGTCGGATGCCACCGGAAAAGACAGGGACAGTATCGGGCAGTCTGACGCCGCTGCCAAGTACCGTGCCGCCCGCCTGCTTTTGCAGATGGCGGCGCACCGTTTCGCGCGTGAGGTGTTGGCGTTTCAGCGCCTGCATTTTGTCACGGTAGGAATCGGGCGTTTTGATCTCCCGCTTATCCAGCGCCTTTTGCCGAAAGCGCTGGCGTTTGAAGGTTTCTCTCTTGTCAGCGGATTGCCCCAAGGGGGTATTTTCTGTTTCAGGGGGCTGGGCGGCGTGTGTGGTTGGCATACGCTGGCGCTTTTCCTGCAAAATCCGAAATTGACGGTAGCTGATTCGTCCTGTGTCCAGCGCCTTGCTTTGCAGGTTCTCTGCTGCCTGTGCGGTTTTTTCGGAAACAACCGTCTGGGCGTATTCTTCCGGCGTCTGCTGCTCGGTATCTGCTGCCGATTCCGCCTGCCGCACTGTCTGCTTTCGCTTGGCTTCAGCTTTTTGCAATGCCGCGCGTATCAGCCGCTTGCGCTTATACTCCATACTCAGCGCTCCCCACGATTGGCGGCGCTGCGCTCCTGCATCAGGCGTTTATACTGGTCAGGGGTGCATTTCATCGGCATAATGCCAATGGGGGTCGGCAAGAACAGCTCCGGGTCACGAAACAGCTTTTCGTAGTGGCGGAGCTGCTTGTCGGTCAGGCTGGTAAAATCATTTTCCCCAAGGCCGCAGACAAAGAAATCCCCAGAAAGGACATCATAATCTTCCAGCGGGCGATTCAGGGGCTTGTGTTTCAGCTTTCCCTCGTCATCACAAACAACACAGGCGTTATCCTCCCAAGGGTACACGGCTTCAATATCGCCGCCGACAAGGGTTTGCATAGCCGCGAGGGTGTGCTCGATGACCCGATCCTCCGGATACTTGCCCGGCTGAACATATAGAACGCGGATTTTGGTTTCTTTGGGCATAGTAAAACTCCTTTGTAAATAAAAATCCCGCTATGCCTTGTCGCACAGCGGGTTGTAGGTGTAAAATGGGTATCAGTAAGAATAAGGGGATTGAATGATGACGATTTTTATCAGTGCAGCCGAGTACGACTATCACACCTTGGTCAAGGTGGCAGAGATGACCGGACTACACGGCATTATCGGCTTTCATGAAACTGAGGACGGGTATCTGTTGAGTTTTCCCGATGGTGAGGAAACGCCAACGCTTATTGACTTATACAAGTCCTACCTGAGGGATTTGGAAAATAACATCTGGGTACATTAAAATGAATCCTACAAACCGAAGTCTATCCGTTGCACTTGAAGGCGTATTTTCATAAGTGATTTAGCGCATCCTCCTTCCGCGTTTCTATTACAATTACAATGTCGTAACCTTTTTTGGACTTTACCACACAGTATAGGGCTGTTTCGTCTTTTGTCCTTAACCAAAATCTGTTGGGATTGTCAGTATCATTCACAAGTTGAAAATCCATTTTAAGGAAGTAATTCAACTTTCTACTGTTGGCTGACAGATTCGGGTGTGCAGGGCAACCGTAAGGTTGCAAAAGCTGTCTGTTTCCAACAGAAACAGACAGCTTTTGATTTGCGTTGAAAGCATCTCGCTGTTTTCTCTCGAGCGGGGCGGTCTTCCCACGGACCGCCCCGCGAAGCCGTTACGGCTCGATGATGTTGAAGGGGTTGGCTCCGGTGATCGGGAACTGGTTCATATTCTCCATCATCAGCGTCAGCAGCTCTGCGCTGCCCTCGACCTTGACGACCTGTGTAACCGTTTCCTGATTGTTAGTCAGGATCGCAAACAGCGCATTCTTCGGGCAGGTAATAGACACGTCCGCATCATCAGACAATGTATCCGCATAGACCAGCAGCACACCATTCTTCACGCGGAGCATGTGCTGTTCGCCCACGTCAGGCAGGATCACGTTCATGGTGAAGTCGCGGTCAGCCAGCGCCTGCTTGTCCATGACAATGGCCATATAGTCAAACAGCATGGGCGCGGAGAGGGCCTTGACCATGTCGCCGGTAGATTTGGTGGAAGCGGTGAAATTGGCGTTTCCATGGCGCAGCTCCTGCGCGGCGGTCAGATATTCGTTGCGCCACGGACCGGACTCCGCCTGATACCCCAGCTGCTCCAGTGCATCGGCGCACAGAAGCCGTGCATCGGTGTTCGTCGGGTCGGCAAAGACGATGGTATTTGTGACCTCGGCGACCCACTGATATTCACCCTTGTCAAAATCCGCCTTTGCCATTTGCAGGACATTGTCAACATCCCCCAGGTACTCCACCCATTTTTTTGCGCTGTCGCTTGGCATGAGGGGGTTCAGGTTGACAGGGTTGCTGTCATACCAGCCCATGAACTTCTGGTAGACCGCCTTGGCGTTGTGGGCGACCGTCCCGTAGTACTGGCGGGTGTACCAGATTTTATTGAGTGCCTCCGGCAGCTCGATCATGTTGGAGATCTCGTCGCTGGTGTAGCCCTGATTGATATAGGTCAGAGTCTGGTCGTTGATGAACTTATACACGGCAGCCGTGTTGACCATGTAGTCGTTCACCACGTTGTTTCCCCAGTGCGGCCAGTTGTGGGACTGGAAGGTGACCTCCGCGTCCTTGCCGTAAAGGGAAATGGCCTCGGTGATATAGTTTGCCCATGCCGCGCCGTCGCGCACCTCCGCGCCGCGCAGCGTGTAGAGATTGTGGAGCGTGCCGGTGCAGTTTTCCGCCATCCACAGCGCCTTGTACTGGGGCAGCCACGTGTTCATTTCGGCGGGCGCTTCCGTACCCGGCGTGAGCTGGAACTCCAGCTCCACACCGTCGATCGTCAGCTTTTCGCCAGACTGCGTGATTTCATAGCTGGGCGTCATGAACGAGACCGTTCCGGTGGACTGTCCCATGCCGATGCCCTGCGCCAGCTTGCCGGTCACGCCGGGGGTCAGAAGGATGCCATACTGATAATTGCTGCGGCGGCCCATACCCTTACCGGCGTAGACATTTTCCTTCACGGAGTGCTCCGTGAAGCCCACAGGCGTGATCACGGGGATCTTGCCGCTGGCGAGCTGATCTTCAATAGAAAGTGTCTCGTCCGCCTTATCCTCTTTCGCCATCACGCCGGCGATGCCGCCAAAATGGTCGGCGTGGGAATGAGAGATGATGACGGCCTTGACCGGGAATTTACCAAGATTCTTTTCGATCAGCTGCATGGCAGCCTGACTGCACTCCACGCTCATCAGAGTGTCAAAGACGATCCAGCCGGTATCGCCCTTGACAACGGTGAGGTTTGCCATGTCATAGCCGCGGACCTGATAGATGCCATCCGTCACTTCAAAAAGACCATAGGCATGGTTGTTCTTCGTGTTCTCCCAGAGGCTGGGATTTACGCTGTCAGGCGCTTTTTCGTAATCATCCAGGAACGCATAGGCTTCCTGACTCCAGAGGATCGTCCCATCCTCGTCCTTCAGTTCCAGTGTTTCCGGCGCGTCGATCAGTCCGCGGGTGGCGAATTCATATTCCTGCTTATCATCGAAGTCAAGTTCATCGTAGACGGCGGCATTTGCCTTTGCCGTAAAGTCTGTGGCGGGCTTGACCTCGGCGGTCAGACCCAGGTCCGCCTTTTCCGCGCCCGGCTCTTTGCGCCCATCCTGCGCACAGCCGACGCAGGACAGCAATAGTACCAATGTAAGAAGCATTGCTGCAATACGTTTCATAGCCATTCTTTTCCATCTCCTTATTGTTCGCGGATAACAGGTGGCTGCCAGCTATCCAGTGCTGTCATATCCGGTACATAGATCCGCATGAACAGATGAAATTCCCCGTCGGAAACAGGCAGCCAGTTAGAGGTGTCTTCCGGTGCATCCTTGGACAGGATAATATCCAATGTGCCGTCCGCATTCAGCTTGAAGTCGGAGCGGTCGTTGATGCAGTAGCGGTCGATGGAATTGTCAATGAGGAAATCATCCTCTCCGTAGGCGGTCACGGACCAGAAGCCGCCCTCCAGCGTGGGAGGAAGGGTTTCAAAGTGGAGTGTATACTTCTTTTCTCCGGTCAGCGCTGCGCCGGTCTCATCCACCGCTGTCTTGGGATAGATTGCCACGTCCACGGTGTTGGCGCCAAGCCCCACCAGCGCTACCATCGCGCGGTAGGTATACTCCGTGCCGAAGTCGCCGATGGGCTTGCCGTAATAGACCCACTGGCCGAGTTTCTGCGCATACTTCGCGCCGTCGGCGGCGAGCGTGGCGCGAAGCCCCTGAAGCATCTGCGTCCAGCGCTCGGCAGCTCCTTCGCCCAGGAGAGCGGCGTCGAAGGTCTTACCCGCGCCCACGTTGATGGCGGAGAGTTTCTTCAGCAGTTCCTTATCCGCATCGGCGGGCGGGTTGACCTGCATCAGAGCGTTAGCCGTATTGAAAAACTCTGCTGGCGTCATGGAAAGCACCTTGTTCACGGGAACAAAGTCATTTTCCTCTTTATAAGCTCCCTGCGGTGCGGCATACTCGCCTCCCTGTACATAAGCCGAAAGCGGCAGGAGCTGCATCTGCTCCTGAATAGCATAGACATTGGGCAGGTCCTCGTTCCCGGACAGCACCGTGCGGGTGATCGACCACATCGTTGCGGTGGGCACGTCCACGCGCGTCACACCGTCGGGCAGCTCGCCCTCCCAGCCGGGAAGCGCAATGGCATAAGCACCCGCCTTGTCCAGCACGGCGGCGGTGTTCGTCCACGCATCCAGAAGCTGCACATTGCAGAAGCGATCCGTTTCCGGCAGGACGTAGACCATAGGCTCTGTGCTGATGTCAAGCCATGCCTGCGAATAGACGGTATCGACGTTCGGCGTCACGACGGTGCGGAAAGAGGCGTCCGCCAGCTTTTTTGCATGGTTGAACTGATTGATGGGCGCACGGCCAGTCATGGTCCCGTCCGTATTGGTCGATAATGTTTTGGTTGCGTCGGTCAGCACCAGCGGGAACGCATAGATGTATGCCTCACTGACCATTTCCCACACGGTTTCAGTATCCGGTGTATCCGGCTGCGTTTTTTCGGCAGAGCAGGCGGAAAGAAACCCGCAGGAAAGCAGCGATAGTAGAATTGCAAGTATCTTTTTCATGTTGTCCTCCTATGATTCTCTTCTGTTTTTGGTCATCTCCTCGAAAGGGTTTGTGCGTATGGATTGACTATAAAGTCGTTTGTGATTTTCTCTTTATGGTAAACTATCGATTATTCCGCCCCTTTCTTTCCGCAAGCCGCACAAGGGAAGGCTTTACCTTTTCTCCGTATTCGCGCGACACACATACGCTGACCAGAAAGCGCATGGTAGGCGACATTTTATCCGCCAGCTCACCGAGATGATCCATCATGCTTTTGATGTCACTAATATCTTCAAGCACGATGGCAAACGCGGCTTTTTCAATTCGACTGATCGCTTCCTCGGCGCAGGCAAGAACGATTTCCTCTTTGGTGGAGAAGTAATAGTAGATGCCGCCGTTTTGCAGCTTTGCCGCCTTACAGAGGTTCTTTGTCGTGGCAAGGGTCAGCCCCTTTTCGACAAAGCAGTCAAGGCAGACGCCTACAAGCTCCTGTCTCTTTTCGGCTTTCTTTTCTTCCCGCAAAACACAATCCCCTCATTTCTGTGCATTATCCAGTGTTTCTTATAATAAGATATCAGACTTCACAAAATAAATCAGGCGATTGCTTGAATAAAAATTGTAAATTTTTATGATCACAATGCTTAATCAAACATCACAACAGCCTCTTTCAGCAGCCGCACCTCCGGCAAGCCATAGATGTACCGAATCGCCGTCCTTGCAAAGACATTGGACTTTACCGTATCCAACTCTGCCAGCCAGACGATCTCCGCTGTGCCGGTTGCAAAGTCAAATCTGATCTCTCCCCATTCGCCGTCATTGTCTACCTGATATAGGTAGACAGCGGCGGCTATTTTTTGTTCCTTTTGCGGCATTCGGTCTGCTTCAGCGTCACGGTATGGACAAGCCTGCTTTCAAGCAGCTTCAGGCACAGCTTGTCAAGCGTACGCCGGTAGAATCGCTTCGCGCCACTGGCGGTTGTACCCTCGAAATCCACCGCCAAGTCCTCAAAGGTAGACTGCATGGACAAAGGGCTGACGCGTCCACAGGTCATGCAGAGGCTTTCGCCGCCGACAGTTGCTCTGATCTGCTGGTTTTCCTTCTTGACATGAACAATGCTCCCTTCGTGATTGACAGTGTTTTTATTTCACTGTCCCTCATAAAGGGAGCATATCAATCAGAAACGGGGGTGATTTTGTAGTTTTTTGACAGCTTTCCTTGAGTCTTACTTTGCAAGTACAACGGAAATTTTGATTTCCTTTTCCGTCTCGCTCAGGTCGAACGCGCCGCCGTCTGCGACGCTCACACGCAGCTCATACAGTGTGCCGTCAGAAAGCTTATCCACGGCACTGCCTGCTTCATCCGTGATCGACCACAGTTCATTGCTGACCTCCACCAACGTTCCGTCCGCACCGTAGGCATAGAGCTTCAGCTCGGCAGTGCTTCCGGAAAGATTGTTCATTCGGAACGAGACCGTCGTGTTGGGGTGGACGTTTTCGACTGTCACGGTGTTGCGCCAACTTGCAACCGCTCCCTCGCCGCCGTCCTGTTCAAACTGTGCCTGCGACAGCACGTTCCGCGCGACCTTATCGAGATCGACCTTGCGGTACGGCATTTCGGGAAGATAGACGAAGCGGTCCTGCAAGCACAGCAGCTCCAGATAGCCCGTCGGGCAGTAGAGCGCGTTGCCGCTGTTTCCGGCGTACATCCCGATGGCCATATTGTTGTAGCCAAACTTGTTGGAAACATCCATCGTAAAGATGGTCTCGCCGGTCTCAAAGTCCAGAATGATGTATTGCCACATGCCGCTTTCCAGATCCTGCACATAGCCGTAGATATAGCCCGTCGCGGTGGAAAGTTTGAGAATCGATGTATCGCTCAGGTCATTTCGAGACCAGATACTCTTCATCTCATAGCCGGAATCGGTTTTAACCGTATCGACACGCTCCACACCGGGAGCAATCATGCTGTTGCCCTTCGTCAGCCAGTTTGTGTCATAGATGTTGGCGTAGCTCTGGATGGAAGAGTCACTGTTTGGATCGGCAAGGCCTGCGCTGCCTGCGCCGAACCAGTTGCACACGATAGTGCTGACGGTGCCCTCACTGTCGTCATAGACGATGGCAGAGTTTTCAACCGCCACCTGATAGCCATCGGGCAGCTCATCCAGCACCGGTAGACTTGCAACGATCTCACCGGTCTTCATATCGAGCGCCAGCAGCTTGACGGGGTCCGCGTTGTCGGTGAACATCACAAGCTCCGGCGTCAGCGACGGAGAGCAGCCGCCGCCCCAGGCAAGACCGCCGCCGGTGGTCTTGTCGCCTTCGCCGCTGACTTTTGCGCCGACGCTCTCATACGGTGTGCACCAGACGGCATCAACGCCGTTATTCGCGCGCAGCAGATAGCAGTTCTGGTTTGTCAGGATGACCGCTCCGTCCTTGGAGGCGGCAATGCCGTTTTCCGCGCCCTCGCCGGGGGTAAGCTCATAAACAAAGACCGCGTCGGAGAGGTCAGCCTGCTCGCCATTGAGAATTGCATCGATGGCGGGGCGCGCGATATAGCCCAGCACACCCTGCTGCTCACGCTCCGGGTAGATGCGGAAGCCGCCGGTTGCAAACCAGAGGTTTCCATCGTAGTCAAAGACCACGGACAGAAGATTCTGCGTCAGCTCCTTGCCGAGCGCAGCCTCGGCTGCCGCCTTGATGTCAATGTCCAGTACCTTTTCAAATTCAGGCAGGACGTTTCCTGCTTCATCGGTTGCCCGCAGCATCAGCACATGGTTGTTGCTGGTGGGGCAGACGATGCGGTTTTCCGAGTCCAGGAACGTATAGGAGCTCTGGATGACGTAACCGCCGCCGTCATGCTGCTTTGGGGAGAAATAGCCCAGCGTCGTGGTTTCCTCCGCGTTCAGATCGCGGATGGCGATGCCGCCGAGAAGCGGAACGACTGCGTGGCCGTAGCTGTCAAAGTAAATGGCAGGCGAAGCGTTCGCGTTGGTTTTTTCATAGGAAACATTGATCTCCGGATAGATGCCGAGTGGCAGGACTTCATCCGTAGAGTCGGTATTGTAGCCGTCGTGGTGAATGTTGGCGTCGCTCTTTGCCATATAGGGGTTTTCATCGACACGCTTGGCATTCATGGCCTTTACCGGCAGGGCAGTGCTTACCGCGGAGTCTGTATTCGATGCAGGCATGTCGGAAGACTGCTTCGCACCGCAGGCTGCCAATGTCAGGCACAACACACCTGCCAGCATAAGGGTTGGTACAGAACATTGTAACTTTTTCCTTTTCATTGATATCCTCCATTTTTGTGCTTATTGTCCCGGTTTGGTTCGATGCCCGTTTATTCAATCCAGGCATTAAGTCCTCGCTGGAATGCTTCTTCGGAAACCGGCTTCATCAGGAAATAATCGGCCCGCAGCCGGAAGGCATGAAGAGAGAAATCCAGGTCACTGCACCATATCATCCGGCATGCGGGGCATAAGGACCGAAGGTGCTCCGCCGCATTCAACCCTGCCACCCCGGAAAGTGCAATGACGGCATTGGTTAGATCAGCTTTCTGCGCTATTTCAAAAAAATGTTCCTGATCGTCATATTGCATGACCTGCGGAAACAGCCCCTTCGCTTCACAAAACCGGGTAATTTGCTCGGCGTAGCGCTGCCGCTCTGCTTCCTGTTCTGCCAACACTGCAATACGATACACAGATCTCACTCCTTCCTTCATCCGATTTAGCATCTTGCTTGCGCTCAGTATAAAAAGGCCATTCGGTTTTTTCAAGCGCCGTAGCACGAAAGGGTCGATTTTGGCACGAATTCCGACAGCAGTTCTTAGTCATCCTCGACAAGCTGTGATATAATTATCTTGGAATTTAAGCACAAGGAGAGGACCCTGCATGAGAATTGCGATTGTTGATGATCTTGCCGCGGAACGCACACTGCTGAAAGGCCGGCTGGAGTGGCAGCTTCAGCGGAGAAACGTACAGGCGGATATTCTGGAATACGAAAGCGGCGAGATATTTCTGGAAGCGGCAAGGAAAGCGCCCTTTACTGCCGCATTTCTGGATATTTATATGGATGGCATGACGGGCATGGAGGCGGCAAAGAAGCTGCGGAAAACCGACACGGACTGCCTGCTGGTTTTTATCACGACCTCGACCGACCATGCGCTGGAGGGCTTTCAGGTACGGGCGCTGCACTATCTGGTCAAGCCCTTTACCGAAGCGGACATCGACGCGCTGACGGACGAGCTGCTTGCCCGCATACCGCAGCCGGACAAATATATGGAGCTAAAGGTGGAGGGAAGCGAGATCCATCTGCGCTATCAGGACATCGTCTACGCAGAACACTTCGCCCACTTGATCTACGTCCATACGACGGTTCAAAAGACGCTTGCCACACGCCAACCCTTCAAGACGTTCATCGCCCCACTAAAGGATGACACACGCTTTTTTGTGTGCGGGCGCGGAGTGATCGTGAATCTGGAACACGCGAAGGAGCTGGAAGGTGCCGCCTTCCGCATGGCGGACGGAAGCCGCGTGTTTGTCAGTCAGGACCTTCTGAAAAGCGCCCGGCAGGCGCTTATGGAATTCCTGCTTCAAAGGGGGCGGATGGTATAATGGAGCTGCTGCGTCCAATTCTGGAACTCGGCGTGGTGATTCCCGGCATGCTGCTTGCCTGCTTCCCGGTAAAATCCAGTTTAAAGCAGCCGCTGTCAAAGCTTGTTTTGTGGCTTGCCCCGCTGCTTGCGCTGCTTTGTGCCGCCGGAGGCATGGTGTGCTATGCGCGCCGTATGCCGACTGCGCCGGTGCTTGCGGGGCTGACCTTGCTCGCAGCCGTGATCTACATAAAAACGCTCCGGATCACGCTTTGGAAATCCGGAACGGTTGCGTTGTCCGTCTGTGCGGTATTTGCCTGTATCAACAGCCTTTGCCGGGCGATCAACGCCGCTATGCTGGCCGGTTTGCCGCAGGCGCAGGCTGCGCCATGGTTCTGTCTGCGGGCCGTGATTTGCTATCATGCGATCTGCTGGCTGTTTGCCGCCATCGCCTATTATCCTGCGACGCACAGCGTGCGGAGGATGGTCGAGGACGAAAATTTTGCGCAGACCTGGTATGTGTTCTGGGTGCTGCCGCTGGTGTTCATTGCGCTGAATCTGTTTATGATCCCCAAGTATGCGGACACGCTCTATACCGGGCGTGTTTTGCAGGGGTATTTTGTGATCAGCATCGCACTTTTGTTTTTGATGCTTTTCTTCAACGCAATCTTTCTTCTGATGGCGATCAGCATCAACCGGAATGTGAGATTGCAGCAGGAGAACCAGCTGCTTTCCATGCAGCAGCAGCACTACGAAAGCCTGAAAGCTGCCATTGAGGAAGCACGGCAGGCGCGGCACGATCTGCGCCACCAGCTATGTCAGCTCGCCGCCCTTGCAGAAGAAGGGAATCTTGAAAAGATCAAAGCCTATCTTTCCGGCGCAGTTTCCAGAATCCCGAGTCTGGAGCTGCATTTCTGTGAAAACCGGGCGGCAGACGGCGTGGTCGGGTATTACTGCGCACTTGCGAAGCGGGAGCAGATCCCATTTTCCGTGCAGCTCGATCTGCCGGAATGTCTTCCTGTAGACGAAATCAATCTGTGTCTGGTTCTCTCTAATCTGCTGGAAAATGCGCTGGAAGCCAGCCTGCGTACTGCACCTGCCAGACGCAGAATCGAGCTGACTGCCTATCTGCATGGAAACAGTCTGGCCCTGATTCAGGTTGAAAACACCTATGACGGAGTCATCCGCGAAAAAGGTGGCATATTCCAGTCCTCCAAGCGAAAAGGAGACGGCGTCGGACTTCAGTCTGTCCGTCACATCGCAGAAAAATCCGGCGGGGTGAGTACGGTTACCTATCAGGACGGCCTGTTCTGTGTAAAGGTCATGCTCTGCGGGTAATTATGCCCTGCCTTTCCAAAACGGCACGACCACAGATTTCAGCAGTCTCGCTTCCGGTAATCCCTGTATGTACCGGATCGCCATTTTTGCAAAGACGTTAGATTTCACTGTGTCCCAATCTGCCAGTTTTACTATCTCGGCTGTGCCGTTCTCAAAGTCAAACCGCAGCTCGCCCCATTCGCCGTCGTTGTCCACCAAATATTCGTAGACAGCGGCGGTAATCGTTTCACCTGTTTTCCGACACTCCGTCTGCCGCAGAGAAATTGTGTGTGCGGGATTGATCTTCGTTGCTTTTGCCGTGCTCGTCGGAAGAGCTGGTTTTTCCGAAATCCCCATCTCAAACGGCACAACGGCATCTTTCAGCAGTCTTGCTTCCGGTAAGCTCTGAACAAACCGGAGCGCCGTTTTTGCGAAAACGTTGGACTTCATCGTATCCCAATCCGCCAGCTTTACGACCTCCGCTGTGCCGTTTTCAAAATCGAACCGAATTTCGCCCCATTCGCCGTCGCTGTCCGCCTGATACAGGTAGACAGCGGCGGCTATTTTTTGTTCCTTTTGCGGCGCTCGGTCTGTTTCAGCGTCACGGTATGGATCACACCGCTTTCCAGCAGCTTCAGCCGCAGCTTATCCAGTGTGCGCCGATAGAATCGCTCCGCACCGCTGGCTGTCGTTCCTTCAAAATCCACCGCTAAATCTTCAAAGGTGGACTGCGTGGACAAGGGGCTGACGCGCCCGCAGGTCATGCAGATGGCGTTCCGCTTTTCCAGATACCATTGCTCTTTGTAGGAAAGCTGCTCAAACGCTGCCGTGACCGCCTTTGCCTGTATTCCGTTCCATAGGATTTCGGCGTAGTTCCAGCTATCGTCGCGCGTCACATCCTCGCCGGTTTCTTCGCCGTCCTCGTCCTGCTCCGTGCGGTAGAGGGAAACAATGCTGCGGTTGCGCTGGGCAATGGTCAGCAGCTCATCTGCGGATACGCTATCGTCCTTGTACCCGCTTTGAGCGGCAAACGCGGAAACTACCTCCGCGCGTCTCTTACCCGAATTGTTATAGATTGCGCCGATCTGGCGTACACGCCGGTACTCTGCAAGACTGGCAAAGGAACCGGCTTCGCATATTTCAAAAACTCCGTTTTCTGCTCCGGGTCGAACTTTGGCAGACAGTATAGCAGCATTTGCAAAACTTCCAGCTTGTAGTCCAGAAACCGCGCCGGGTCATAGCGGTCATATCCGTTGCGGGTAAGAAAACGGTAGATCACGCCATTCAGCTGCTTTTCAAAGTGGTGCAGGAAGAAGGAAAAGTAGGATAAATCTCTTTTCCGGACAGCTCCCATGTGTAGCCCGCAAGCTGTGCCGGTATCAGTTTGTCACGGTTATCCTCCATGTCTGCACCTCCCACCGCTATGGCGTTCCATTACCGCTCTATCGTTTCTTTCACTTCCGCCAGCAGAGCCGCCTGCTCCATCTCGGCGGCATAGCCGCCCTGCGCATAGCCACTGTCTTGCAGGGCCTTTTCCAGCTTACTTTTTGCCAGTGCTTTCATTGCGGCGGCGGTCTGCTCGTCCAGCGTACCGCGGCCAAGATACTGCGTGATCGTGTTAAACCGCTTTGTATAGATTTTCTTGATAGGATGGTCGGCGGCAAGCTCCCGCTGCTCCCGTCCACGAAGATTCCCGACTTGACGGCAGGTGCGCCCGCGTTTGTCTCCGGGAGCCAGACCGTCACAGTACTTGGCATATCTTGCGTCGGTAGTCAGGAACCATTTCCCGCAGACGGCGCATTTTCTCGGCGCGTGTCCGACGCATAGACCCTCGTACAGATCGGAGCGGAACATAGACACAAAAGACATATAGTGCATCTGGCGCATGAGCTGCGGCGCGTCTTGCGCGGAGCGGACGGAAGATACATATTGAATTGTTGTGTTGGAAAATGCCTGCCATGACTTGTCATCCAGCGACAGCTTCGGCTGTCCGGAGAATATCCTGCCAAACACCTGCGCATAGCCGTCCGGAGTCCGCTTCCCCTTATGCAGCTCGTCTGCAAACGCCGTCATACCACTTTTGTAGTTGCGAATGGTGGCGGGGAGTTCCTCCGCAAGGGTGATGATCTTCGTTATGCCAACGCCCTGCCTGAACTGTTCGTTGAAGGTGGCCAGCAGCCCAACCACGGCGGCAACCTGCACATAGGCAAGGGTATTCTGAATCCCTTCCTCCGAGAAGATATGCTCCACACGCCCGTTGTAATAAGCAGCGTCGGCACGGGAAAACGGCGGTGTATCCTTCGCAAGCTGTATCATATGCAGAACACTGCCCTTGGCAGGACGAAGCAACTCGGCAGTCAGATTGTTCTCTTTGATTGCCGCGACGATCTTCTGCAAGGGAATACTTGCCTGTGCCAGCTTTTCCCTCAGCGTATCCGGGATGTTCAGAGCTTCACAGCCAATGGTGCCGCCGGGTACGGTTTTGCCCTCGTAGGTCACACTGTCCTGCCAGTAGTCCAGCGTCAGCAGATTGTGGTCAATGATTGGTGTAGCCATGCGCTTCCTCCTGTCATGTTTTTTGAAATGAACTTGTCATGCCATCCACCTGTCCGCAAAGAATCTGAACATAAAACAGACAGAGAGGTGAAGAAACAGCCTCTTGAATCTATTTTACGGAGGATACAGCATGAACCTTTTTCAAAACGTCAAATATGGCGTGAACTGTCGGGAAGCTGCGGAACGGTACGGGGTATCTATCAACCGGCAGGGCAAAGCCCTCTGCCCGTTTCACAACGACCGGCATCCCAGCCTGTATGTGGCAGACGACCACTTTTATTGTTTTGCCTGCGGCGCACATGGGGATGTGATCGACTTTGCCGCGAACTTTTTTGATCTGCCGCTTTACGAAGCCGCCCAGCGTCTTGCGGCAGACTTCGGCGTTGATGCAAACCAGCCGCCGACAAAGGAAGTTCTTGAAAAACGCAGACAGAAAGCAGAAGCACAGCAGCTCATGGAAAACGAGCGGCTGTGCGTTTCTGTTTTGTCCGATTACGCCCGCGTCCTGCGGAGTTGGAAGATGCAGTATGCGCCGCAATCACCAGCAGAAGCACCGGATGAACGATTTGAGGAAGCCTGTCACAAGCTGGACGAGGCGGAATATTACTTGGATATTCTTGCTTTCGGGGATTCCTATGAACGTGCCGAAGTTGTCAATTATCTGCTTGTAGACGGTCGGTTGGACAAGCTCAAGGAAAAAATCAATGGGAGGGATGCAGCGTGAACAAGAAGTATGCCGGGTTGGATTTTCCAGCATGGTTCGATGGCAAGGATGTTAATGAGGCGGCTTTTTGCCGGGAATTTCTGTCAAAGAACAAGCTCATCTATGCGGACAACGCATTTTTCACACCGGACGGACGGCTGACAGACCCGCTGCTGCTGAAAGAAAAAATCTACGCCGAGTTGGAGTGCTACGCCGCAAAGAACATTCCGCGCACCATTTCCAATATCGTGGAGATCATGAAGCTGGCGGCTCATGCAGAGAGCTTCCCGCCGAAGCCGGATGAGATTCATGTGCAGAACGGGACGCTCCGCATCGACGGCAGCTTTCTTGCGGGACGGTCTGAGATCGTGCGCAGCCGGTTTCCCATCGACTACAATCCGCAGGCAGGAAAGCCGGTTGTCTGGCTTCGGTTTCTTTCCGACCTACTCTACCCGGAGGACATCCCAACCTTTCAGGAGTATATCGGCTATTGCCTCATTCCCAGCACCAAAGGGCAGCGCATGATGATCCTCAAGGGCGAGGGCGGCGAGGGAAAATCGCAGATCGGTCCTGTGCTGGCGCGTCTGTTTGGCTGCAATATGAAAGACGGCAGCATCGCCAAAATTTCCGACAACCGGTTTGCCCGCGCCGATCTGGAACACATTCATCTTCTTGTGGATGACGATATGAAAATGGAGGTGCTGAAGCAGACCAACTATGTCAAATCCATTGTTACCGCACAGGGCAAGATGGATTTGGAACGCAAAAGCGTCCAGAGCTATCAGGGGTGGATGTACGCCCGCCTACTGGCGTTCTCCAACGGCGATTTGCAATCCCTCTACGACCGCAGCAACGGTTTTTACCGCCGTCAACTGATCCTGACCACAAAAGAGAAGCCTGCTGATCGTGTGGATGATCCCGACATTGCCGAGAAGATGAAACTTGAGATCGAGGGCATTTTTCTCTGGGCATTTGAGGGCTTACAGCGGCTGGCGGCAAACAACTTCCGTTTCACGGAAAGTCTCCGGACGCTGAACAACCGGGAGTATGTCAAGCGCGACGCGAACAACGCCATCGACTTTATGGAGTCCACCGGCTATATACGGCTGAAAGCGGATATGTCCGTCACCTCCAAGGAGCTGTATGCCATTTATGGAATCTGGTGTGATGAGAATGGGCTGACACCCATTCGGCAGCGCTCGTTCAGTGATTTTCTGATGCGGAATCTAAAAACGTACAATCTGGAGCATACGAACACCGTCACGAATGCCACCGGGCGCAGAGTGTGGGGGTATCTGGGCATCGAGCCGCTGATCAGTCCCCGTATATCTGAGAATTGGGGCAAATCGCTGTGTACGTATGTACCGGAAAGCTGACGCGCACCCAATCGTGAACAAGTCTGCCCATGCCGTGAAATGCTGCCTGCCCTGCACCGCCGGTACGTATGTACACAGCAAAATGCCGTAATTCCGCTATCTACAGAGTGCCGGTAGGATGCCAAAAACGGCACATTGAAGTCAATCCTTGTGAAATTCATGGAAATTTTCACCGCAAGCCGAATGCAATGCACCGCCCGGTGATTTACCAAAGCGTGAAGCTGCTGCACCGGACTGCGGCATATCCTGCCGTTCCGCATGACCTCTCGCAGAACGATGAAGCCGATAGGGGGCTGCTGCGTACAGGGCATCACAAACGGAAATTTGAGCGGATTTGCGGCATGGCAGATTTTTCATCTCCCCGCACACCAGCATCACCGATACGAAACCACACTACACGAAATTATGGAGGTAAAAATTGATGAAATCCAATCTGAGAAATGAGAGCAAGTCGTACATCGTCCGTCAGGGAATGACCATGCAGGAGGTGGTCGATCTGTTGC
>ENA-ORMX01001182-ORMX01001182.1-human-gut-metagenome-genome-assembly--contig:-NODE-1182-length-17662-cov-2.829954_pt1 | contig 17662 bp, 14 predicted proteins | sample MGYA00242108_ERZ509007 | MGnify/ENA primary metagenome ERZ509007 (study PRJEB26280, sample SAMEA2338745) | human gut metagenome | biome: human gut; feature: human-associated habitat; material: faeces...
CCTTGAAATCGTAAGAATTTACTAACTTTGCGGATTATTGACAAGGTGTTGATAAAACTTATATGAAACTGAAATATAAGGATATTGCGTGTTGACAGCATATTGATAACGTAGACAATTGTATCAATAACTTAAAAAACAAGAAAACAGCCAAAAAGTTACTACAGTTATCAACGCGCTAATAGTAACAACATAAAATTCCTTTTTTAAAAAAATAAAAAGAAAATATATAAAATAATGACTGTGGATAAAGATTACGTTGACGCTCCTGTAGAGGAGGGTTTGAATCTGGTGGAAGAGATTGCCAAACTGAAGAAAGAGAAGAATGCAGTCATCCTGGCGCACTACTATCAGCGCGACGAGGTGCAGGCTATAGCCGATTTCATAGGCGACAGTCTGGCGTTGGCACAGAAGGCTGCGCAGACGGATGCCGACGTGATTGTCAGCTGCGGAGTGAACTTCATGGGCGAGACGGCGAAAATTCTGTCACCGCGGAAGAAGGTGCTTGTGCCCGATCTCAATGCCGGATGTTCGCTTGCCGACAGTTGCAAGGCCGCCGACTTGCAGCGGTTCATCGACGAGAATCCCGGCCACATCGTTATAAGTTATGCCAACACGACGGCAGAGGTGAAGGCGCTGACCGACGTGGTTGTCACATCATCCAACGCGTGCCAGATAGTGGAGAGTTTCCCGAAAGATCAGAAAATGATTTTCGGACCAGACCGCAACCTCGGCAATTATATCAACAGTCTTACAGGACGTCAGATGAAACTGTGGGACGGAGCGTGCATGGTGCATGAGAAATTCTCGCTTGAGAAACTCATAGGATTGAAGAAGCAATATCCTGAAGCGAAAGTGCTGGCGCATCCTGAATGCAAGAAGAGTCTGCTTGTTCTTGCCGACAAGGTGGGTTCGACAAAAGGCTTGCTCGACTATGCTGTAAAGTCAGACGCCCGTCAGTTTATTGTAGTGACGGAGTCGGGCATACTTTACGAGATGAAGAAGGCTTGTCCGGACAAGGAATTCATTCCTGCGCCTCCCGACGACAGCACATGTGCGTGCAACGAGTGCTTCTATATGCGTCTAAACACACTTGAGAAAATCTACAACTGCCTTAAATACGAGGCTCCGGAAATAAAGATAAGCGAGGATCTTTGCGAGCGCGCAGTGCGTCCGATAAACAAGATGCTCGACATTTCTAAACAACTTGGTTTGATAAAATAAGAAAAGAAATATGGAATATAATCACAAAAAAATAGAAAAACGCTGGCAACAGTATTGGAAAGACAACAACGTTTATAAAACCAACATCGACGCTAAGCGTCCTAAATTCTACGTCCTCGACATGTTTCCTTATCCTTCGGGTGCGGGACTTCACGTAGGCCATCCGCTCGGTTACATTGCTTCCGACATATTCTCACGCTACAAGCGTCTGCAGGGATTCAATGTGCTTCATCCGATGGGCTACGACGCATATGGTTTGCCTGCCGAACAATATGCCATTCAGACTGGTCAGCATCCTGAGGTGACAACCGTAAACAACATCAACCGTTACCGTGAGCAGCTGAACAAGATTGGTTTCTGCTACGATTGGAGCCGCGAGCTCAAGACGTGCGATCCGCAATATTACAAATGGACACAGTGGGCATTTGTAAAAATGTTCAAGAGTTACTACGACTTGAAGACAAACAAGGCTGAGTGCATCGACAAACTTATAGATGCGTTCAAGCAGAACGGCACGGAAGGCGTGGAGGCTGCATGCGGCGAGGAAATGCACTTCACTGCTGCCGAATGGAACGCAATGAGCGAAAAGGAGCAGAGCGATGTGCTGATGAACTATCGTATTGCCTATCGTGGCAAGACAATGGTCAACTGGTGTGCGAAACTCGGCACAGTGCTTGCCAACGACGAGGTGAGCGAGGGTGTGTCGATACGTGGTGGATATCCGGTGGAGCAGAAGGTGATGAACCAATGGTGTCTGCGTGTGTCGGCCTATGCACAACGTCTTCTCGACGGTCTTGACACCATCGACTGGACCGACTCTCTTAAAGAAACACAGCGCAACTGGATTGGACGTTCGGAGGGTGCTGAAATGAATTTCAAGGTGGTGGGACAAGATCTCAATCTTGAAATCTTCACAACTCGTGCCGATACAATCTTTGGTGTGACATTCATGGTGCTCGCACCGGAAAGCGAATATGTTGAAAAACTCGTTACTGCCGAACAGCGTGAAGCAGTAGATATATATTTGGCTGAAATAAAGCATAAGACAGAGCGTGAGCGTCTGATTGACAAGCAGGTTAGCGGTGTGTTCTCAGGATCGTATGCCGTGAATCCGCTTACAGGCAAGGAAATACCTGTGTGGATAAGCGACTATGTGCTTGCAGGCTACGGCACGGGCGCAATCATGGCAGTGCCAGCCCACGACAGCCGCGACTATGCTTTCGCTCGTCATTTCAATCTGCCCATAGTGCCTCTTATTGAGGGATGCGACGTGTCGGAACAAAGTTTTGACGCAAAAGAGGGCAAAATGATAAATTCTGAGGGTGCGGAGTTGAATCTCAACGGAATGGAAGTGAAAGAAGCCATTGCCGCAACAAAGAAGTTTATCAAAGAAAAAGGCATAGGCAAGGTAAAAGTGAACTATCGTCTGCGCGATGCTATCTTCAGTCGTCAGCGCTATTGGGGCGAGCCGTTCCCTGTATACTACAAAGACGGTATTCCTCATGTGCTCGATGAGGACCAGTTGCCTCTTGAACTGCCCGAAGTTGATAAATTCCTGCCTACGGAGACTGGCGAGCCTCCATTGGGACGTGCCAAAAACTGGCACACAGTCGAAGGCTATCCTTACGAACTTTGCACAATGCCTGGTTTCGCTGGCTCGTCGGCATATTATCTGCGCTATATGGATCCGCGCAACAACAATGCTCTTGTGTCTAAAGAGGCAGACGAGTATTGGCGCAACGTTGACCTTTACATCGGCGGTACGGAGCATGCCACAGGTCACTTGATTTATAGCCGTTTCTGGAACAAATTCTTGTTTGACAACGGTGTTGTATGCGAGGAAGAACCGTTCAAGAAGCTCATAAATCAGGGTATGATTCAGGGACGCTCCAACTTTGTTTACCGCATAAAGGATACCAACACATTCGTTTCATACGGATTGAAGAAGGACTACGACACAACACCTATCCACGTTGATGTCAACATCGTTAGCAACGACGTGCTCGATATTGAGAAATTCAAGGCGTGGCGTCCGGAGTTTGCCGACGCACAGTTTGTGCTTGAGGATGGCAAATATGTTTGTGGATATGCCGTTGAGAAGATGTCAAAGTCAATGTTCAATGTTGTGAATCCAGACGATATTGTAGAAACTTATGGTGCCGACACATTGCGTCTTTACGAGATGTTCCTCGGTCCGTTGGAGCAGAGCAAGCCGTGGGACACCAACGGTATCGACGGTGTGAACCGCTTCTTGAAGAAATTGTGGAACTTGTTCTACAAAGGCGACACTTTGCTCGTCGACGATGAAAAAGCTTCGGCAGAGGCGCTCAAATCGCTTCATAAACTGATAAAGAAAGTGACATGGGACATTGAGCATTTCTCTTACAACACATCTGTCAGCGCGTTTATGATTTGCGTAAACGAGCTTGCTGCGGCTAAGTGTCATTCGCGCGAGGTGCTTGGCGAACTTGTGGTGCTTCTCGCACCGTTCGCTCCTCACATTGCAGAGGAATTGTGGCATGCTGTAGGCAACGACACTACGGTGTGCGACGCAGCCTGGCCAAAATTCAACGAGGCATATCTTGTTGAGGCAAACGTGAACTATGCTGTGTCGTTCAACGGAAAGGCACGTTTCAACATTCAAGTGGCAAACGGCACCGACAAGGCTGAAGTTGAGCGTCTGGCTCTTGAAAATGAGAATGCCGCACGCTGGCTTGAAGGCAAAACTGTGGTGAAAGTGATAGTTGTGCCAAACAAGATTGTCAACATTGTTGTGAAATAAAGCGTGTAAAACAACGTTTTAATAAATAGAACAGCTGAATTATTAGAAAGATATGAAGAATATTGTATTCGCTACAAATAATAAAAACAAGCTTCAGGAAATAAGGGCTATTGCAGGAGGAGAGTACAATATTCTCAGTCTTTCTGAAATAGGTTGTCACGACGACATTCCGGAAACGGCGGCTACAATCGAAGGCAACGCCATGCTTAAAGCGCGTTGGGTGAAGGACAAATACGGATACGACTGCTTTGCCGACGACACCGGTTTGGAGGTGAGGGCGCTTGACGGACGTCCGGGTGTCTACTCCGCACGTTATGCAGGCGAGGACTGTGATTCGGAGCGCAACATAGACAAGCTGCTCGGTGAATTGGCTGGAAAGACCGACCGCACAGCGCGTTTCCGCACGGTGATAGCACTTATTGAAGGCAGTGAAAGCATTGAATTTGAGGGAAAAATAGAGGGAACAATTGCCACAGAGCGTCATGGAGAAGGTGGATTCGGATACGACAAAGTGTTTCTGCCGGAAGGCAGCGACCGCACTTTCGCAGAAATGGAGTCGGCAGAAAAAAATGCCATCAGCCATCGCGCAAGGGCTACAAAAAAACTTATAGACTATTTAAAAAAGACACTATGATAAAGAGAATATGTTTGGCAGTTGCATTACTGATTGTGATGGCTGTTGTGCCGGCGAAGTCCCAGCAAGTGGGCAGTTGGAGCATTTATCCCGTATTTTCGGGCAACAACAACAATTCGCTTGTCGACACCGACAACAAGGTGTTCTATCTCGCCGACGGTTGGTTGTATTCCTACGACAAAGATAACGATGAGTCGGTGTTTTATACGAAAATGAACGGAATGTCGGACACTGATATTTCGGGCATATACTATAACTACGACAAGAAATTTTTGCTTGTGGCATACAGCAACTCAAACATCGACATTGTGCGCGAAAACGGACGTGTTGACAATGTGCCTGACCTCAAAAGCGTTATTCTCACAGTGTCGAAAGCAATCAACAGCGTGGATTTCAGCGGCGATTATGCATACATTGCCACTGATTTCGGATATATGGTCGTAGACTGCAACAAATGTGTGGTAAAAGAGTCGTTCAACTATGGAAAGGCTTTCAAATCGATTGTAGTGACCGACAAAAACATATTTGCCACGTTCGACAAAAAAATCTATGTGTCGTCGGTTGGTGAGAGTCATTATGAACTGAGCAGTTTCAAGGAAACCAACATCAAGCAGGAAATGAAGTTGCTGAAAATAGACAACAACAGTATGTTGACCACGACTGGTTGGTTTTATTATATAAAAATAGGAGAGGATCCTACCAACCTTGCAATGTCGGTTATAGAGAAGTCGGCGCCGTCGAACGTGTCGATGTCGGGCAGCAATATGGTGGCTTCGTATAAGGAAAAATATATCGTTGTAAGCCCGGATGGAACGTCGCAGACAGTGGCGATGCCTTCGGAAATCGACGGCAGCCATCTGTCAACAATCGATGGCAAAGGATTGTGGAATCTCGACAGCAACGGATTGAAGGAGTTTTCAATCTCCGACGGCTCTGTCACCATTCTTCACGACACTTATCGCCCAAACACCTCTACCGTCAGCGAGCCTTACTACCTCACTTATCAAAACGGCACGCTGTATTCAATGAATTCGGGATATTCTTTTTTAGGAGCTGGTATGAATAATAGAGTTGCGGTATCATCTTTAAAAGAAGGAGTATGGAATAATCTTTTACCTGAAAATTTGACATTGAAACACAGTTCGAAAGATTATCTTACAGATTCATATGGATTGACAGTTGATGTAAATGATAAGGATGTTATATGGTTTGGAACATGGTGGGAAGGAATATATGGAATAAAAAATAATGAGCAAATACAAAAATTTGATGGAGACAACTCCACTCTTACTTTCAAAAGTGTTTGCTGTGTTCCTGATGTGAAAATTGATAAATTTGGAAACTTATGGGCTGGATTCTTAAATTATATAGTAAATGTTGGATATCCTCAACTTCATATGCTTCCTGCTGAAAAAAAATTCAATAAAGATGTAAAAGATTCTGATTGGATTACGTACAGTTTCGGTAACATGAAAACAGAATTTGGTGTAAGATTTATTATAAAGGGTAATTTTATTGTATACGCTGATAATGAATGGAAAACAAAACTGACAATACTTGACACAAAAGGAACTTTAACCGATAAGTCAGATGACGATGTAAAAATAATATCCACATTTGTTGATCAGGATGGTAAATCTATTGATATTGGCTTTATTTTTAATATAGTGGAGGATAAAAATGGTAAAATTTGGTTAGGTACAAATACGGGTGTTTGTGTAATAAACAGTCTGGAGGCTGCTTTTAAAGGCAATAATATAGTTAACAGAATTAAAGTGCCTCGTAATGATGGAACCAATTTGGCTGATTATCTTTTGGATGGTGTTTATGTTTCATCTATAGCTGTAGATGGTGCTAATAGAAAATGGATAGGAACTACTACTTCAGGTTTATATTTGGTAAATGCTGACGGCAGTGAGATATTGGAGCATTTTTCTACGGAAAACAGCCCGTTGACAAGTGATGAGATAACATCTGTTGTATGCAGCACAGATGATAATCGCGTGTTTATAGGAACAAAGAAAGGTACACTTGTCTATGAAAGTGACGCTGCGCCGTCTCAAGATGACTATAGTGATGTCTATGCTTATCCTAATCCAGTGCGTCCTGACTATAGCGGACATGTCACAGTGGTAGGACTTATGGACAATTCTCTCGTGAAGATTACAGACTCTATGGGCAACCTTGTTTATTCAGGACGTTCCACAGGAGGTATGTTTGTTTGGGACGGACTCAACAGCGAAGGTTCACGCGTGAACACGGGTGTATACTATGTATTTGCATCGCAGAATGAAAACGATAAATCGAGCGGCTGTGTCACTAAAATTTTGGTAGTAAAGTAAGTTTTTAAGAATATATGACGGAATCAAACAAAAAGGGTAAAAGTATAAAGGAGCGGATATTATCGGCAAAAAGGTCACAGAAGATACGTTTTGCTATTGTCTCAGTGCTGTTTTTCGCATTTTTGACATGGCTTGGCAACTGGTGGTTTCTGCTGGTTTATCCCGTTTTGGTCGACATCTATCTGACGCGCTACGTGCGTTGGGACTGGTGGCGCACGTCGAAATCGTCGGTAGTGCGCACAGTGATGAGCTGGATAGACGCTATTGTCTATGCCCTTGTGCTTGTATATATAATTTTCACATTCATTGGTCAGAACTACAAGATTCCGTCTTCTTCATTGGAGAAAACGCTTCTTGTGGGCGACTATCTGTGGGTCAACAAGATGTGCTACGGGCCGCGTGTGCCTATCACTCCAATCCACTTTCCTCTTTGTCAGAACACGTTTCCTATAATCAACACAAAGAGCTATCTCGACCATCCGGAAAACGAATACCGTCGTCTGAAAGGATTCCGTAAGGTGGAACGCAACGACATCGTTGTGTTCAACTTCCCGGCTGGCGACACTATTGCCTACAATGTGCAGAATCCGGATTACTATACAAGTTGCTACATCGAAGGTTTCAAGCAGCAGAATCCAACATCGCTGCAGGAATATTACAGCTACGAGTTCGGCAAGCGTTGCATTGAGCTGGGACGCCGTGTGGTAAACCAGCATCCGGAATATTTCGGAAAGGTGATGTATCGTCCGGTGGACCGTCGCGAGAACTACGTGAAGCGTTGCATCGGTTTGCCTGGCGACTATCTGAAGATTGTCGACCAAACGGTGTATATCAACGGCAAGCCGCTTGATGAACCGGAAAATTTGCAGTTCAACTATGACATCTATACCAACGGACAGTCGATCAGCGATGAGGATTGGGAAAAGGCAGGCATCAGTCTTGCCGACCGCAATGCTCCGGTTGCCAATGCCGATGGTGAGATGGTCTACGACAAGAAGATGAACCGCGACGGATCTTTCTATTCCGGAGGTGTGCCTCTGACAAAAAAGGCGGTGGCTTATTTCAAATCGTTGCCTTATGTCACGGCTGTGGAGCGCTCGGAAGTGATGGAGCCGTGTCCGCCTTATCCTATTACGCGCTATTACGGATGGACGCGTGCCAACTATGCCACAAATATAGCTCAGGGCGGAATGTGGATACCTAAGAAGGGCGTGACGCTGAAGCTTAACATGTTCAATCTGCCTGTTTATGAGCGATGCATCCGCAACTATGAGCGAAACGACTTGCAGGTGCGCGACGGCAAAATATTTATCAACGGTAAACAGACCGACTCTTATACGTTCAAGATGGATTACTATTGGATGATGGGCGACAACCGCGACAATTCGCTCGATTCGCGCTATTGGGGTTTTGTGCCTGAAGACCACATAGTAGGCACGCCGATGTTTGTCATCATATCATTCGACGAGGATAAACCGTTATTCTCTGGAATCCGTTGGAACAGAATCTTCAAGGATGCAAATCCCGACAAGTAGAATAAGATGGACACATTGAAAGCAGTGTTCAGCACCAGATATGCGGGCAGCGTAGACTATTACGCTGCCATGCTTCGTTATGGCAAGGTGGCGATAGATTTGTCGGAGCCTTTCGACAAGCACCACAAGCATCTTAACCGTATGGACATTGTTGGCACAAACGGATGCCAACAGCTGTCGGCGTCGCTGCAAAAGCCAAACAGGCGGATGGCGGTGGGAGAGGTGACGCTTTCCAGTCACGGCAATTGGCGACATACGCATTGGGGTGCGTTGTTCTCGGCTTACGGACGCACTCCGTTCTTCGACTATTTTGCAGATGATTTGAAGCAAATCTATACAGACGAGTCGATACAAACAATAGCATCGCTTAACTTGACGCTGCACGCCGCTGTAATCGATTTTCTCGACTTGGATATAGAAACAGTCGTTGTTGACAATAAAAACGATTTGGAGGCCTCTGACGCCCTCAATCTACGCGACGGTGTGCTGACGGAGCAAACATTCGAGCCATACTATCAGATATGGTCGTCAAAATTTGGATTTCAGCCCAATCAGAGCATTCTTGATTTGCTTTTCAACGTAGGCCGCGAGGCAGTCTTTGTGCTGAGAAACGCATAAATGGTTTTTCTATAAAGTTCCAAGAGAAAATGGCAAGTGCTATTGTCAAAAATACAGAGAGCGCAAGTGCCAACGAAAAGCTGTATTCGTGTATTTTATAATGTAGAATTGTTTGTATGACAGGAAAATGGAACAAATAGATGCCATATGCCACATTGCTGTATTTTCCAATAAAATTTAGATATCTGAAGTTATATGCAATCCCTATTATAATGATGGCGAATGCAAATGGTGCAAGATATTCAAATACGATGAATTCTGATTTGAATAAATATATAAGCAAAGCGCAGGGAAGGAGAATCTTTATATTTCTCTGAAATTTGTCAAAAAACATTAGAATGGCAGTTCCTGAATAAAAATAGACCAGTTGACTTACCATTTGTCTGCCTAAAATTAAATAAAAATCGTTGTTTGTTATGTCGTAAAGATATTCAAAACATTCACGATAAGAGATTGATATGGCAAAAATCAGTAAAAGAACGATTTTTTTGTTCCATCGTTTGAAAAAATAAAAAGAAATGGGGACTGAAGCATATAGCATAACTTCAACTTTCATTGTCCATAATGAGCCATTGACTGCTGGCATTATGTTGTCTGTAAATACACCGGGAAGACACGGTTCTAAAAAATTCAAGAAACATACATTGGAGACAATGTATTTATACAATTGTGGAGAGGTAAAGTATTCAGAAACTGTCATTGTCGACAAAAACAATCCTCCAATAAAGCATAAGAAAACAATGAATATGTATGGTGGCAATATGCGCCGAGCCCGTTTTTTTATATAATCATTTAACTGTGGTTTCTTCAGAAAACTATAGTATACGAGAAAGCCACTGAGTATGAAGAATCCAGAAACAGCTTCTCCGCTACTTGTTATCCAATTGAAATTATTTGCGCCAGACAGTATTGAAAAATGGGCAAAAACCACAATAAAGGATAGATAATAGCGTATTATGTCAAAGCAATTGTCGCCTTTTATCAATTCTTGGCTTTTGTCGGAAATAAGTTTCATCATAATTTATTTGCGCATATTTTTTCAAATAGTTGTCAGAACATCCTGCGCTCTGCCCAGTTGTGGCAGCACAGATTTCTATAAAATTTGTACAAATATAACTACTTATATTCAAAAATGCATATACAAACCTATGATTGTGACTTCTACTGATTCTCTTTGTTGATCAGATTCACCACAACTTTTACCATCACGTCCTTCTCTTCTGTGCGGCTCTCGGCTATCATCAGAGTGAGCGCTACGAGAGTGTTGTCGGCTATGCGCTTATGTCCGTCTTTTGCATAGAGCACACGGTTGTTGTTGAGAAACCAGAGAAAGAGCATTGCGGCGATACGCTTGTTGCCGTCGCTGAAAGAGTGGTTCTTCACAACAAGATACAAAAGCATTGCGGCTTTTTCTTCTACCGACGGATAGAGTTCCTCTCCACCGAAGGTCTGATAGATTTGTCCGATGCTGCTCTTGAACGAGTCGTCCTTCTCATTGGCAAACCACTTGCTGCCACCGAACTTCTCTTTCAATGCGTTGATAACCTCCATTGCATTGTCGTAAGTGGCGCGGAATGGCTCTTCCTTGGTTGTCTTTGAGATGGAGAGCGACTGATAGTCATACTGGTCGAGTGTGTCGAGCGCATATACATAGTCGGAGATAACGTTGAACAGCCCGCTATACTCGTCTGTGGTCACATTGTCCTGCAAGACAATGGAGCGCGACATAAGGCGCACAACATCCTTCAGCTCGTTGTAGCGGTCGAGTTTTATCTGTTGGTTGACAACGTAGCCCTTGATGAGGTATTGTTTGAGTACGGAGGTTGCCCATTGGCGGAATTGTACGCCTTGCCTACTCTTTACTCTATATCCTACAGAAATGATTACATCAAGATTATAGAACGGAACAGGTTTGTCGGAATTAGCAACACGCAAAAAATGCGTGTTGCTTTCCTTTGCCAATTCTCCATCTGCAAAAACATTGTTTATATGTTTGCGTATTGTCTTTGCATCGCGGTCAAAAAGCATAGCCATTTGATTTGCACTCAGCCACACTGTCTCATTTTCCAGCTTTACATTAAGCTGTACGCTTCCGTCTTGCGAGTGGTATATTTCGATTGAATTGTTCATTTTTGTTTTCTTTTTGTAGGGTTAAAAACCAATCGCAAAAAGCCTTTGTCAGAACATCCTGCGCTCTGCCCAGTTGCCGCGGTCGAGGTTGCGGTAGCCGATAGCCTCCTGGATGTGGTAGGTGAGCACGCGGTCGCTGCCTTCAAGGTCGGCGATGGTGCGCGCCACGCGGAGGATGCGGTCGTAGGCGCGTGCCGACATGTTGAACCGCGTCATGGCGTCTTTCAGTTTTTCGAGTCCGGCAACGTCGGGCTGCGCATACTGGTGCATCAGTGCGGTTGTCATCTGGGCGTTGCAGTGCACGCCCTTGATGCCTTCGTAGCGGCGTGTCTGTATTTCGCGCGCCCGGATCACGCGTTCGCGTATGGCTGCGCTGCTCTCGGCCGGGGCGGTCGACGATATGTCGTCAAATTCCACTGGCGCCACTTCCACCTGCAGGTCGATGCGGTCGAGGAGCGGGCCGGAGATGCGGTTAAGATAGTGCTGCACCGCGCCGGGTGCGCAGATGCATTGCTTTGTGGGATGGTTGTAGTATCCGCACGGACAGGGGTTCATCGATGCCACAAGCATGAACCCTGCGGGATAGTCCACGGTGTATTTTGCGCGCGAGATGGTGATATGGCGGTCTTCGAGCGGTTGGCGCATCACTTCGAGCACCTGACGGCTGAATTCCGGAAACTCGTCGAGAAAGAGGATTCCGTTATGGGCAAGGCTGATTTCGCCGGGTGTGGGATAGGAGCCTCCGCCAACGAGAGCCACCGGAGAGATGGTGTGGTGGGGTGAGCGGAAAGGACGTTGAGTCATCAGCATCGACCCTTGTTTCAGTTTGCCTGCAACGGAGTGTATTTTGGTGGTTTCGAGGGCTTCCTGCAACGTCAGCGGCGGAAGGATCGACGGCAGGCGTTTTGCCATCATCGACTTTCCCGAGCCGGGCGACCCGATGAGCAGTATGTTGTGGCCGCCTGCGCACGCCACTTCGAAGGCGCGTTTCACGATTTCCTGACCCTTGACTTCCGAGAAGTCGAAGTCGAAATGGTCCACTTGGCGGCGAAACATCTCGCGCGTGTCGACCACGGTGGGCTGAAGGTCGTAGGTGTTGTTGAAGAAGCCGATTACCTCAAGGATGTTGTCGGCGCCATAGACGTTGAGGTTGTTGACCACGGCGGCCTCCATCACGTTGGCCTTTGGCACGATGATGCCGTCGAGTCCGTGTTCGCGGGCCTTTATTGCCATCGGGAGCACGCCTTTGATGGGTTGCAGCGAGCCGTCAAGGCTCAGTTCGCCCATTAGCATGAAGCGCTCCAGGCGGTCGGCTGTCACCTTTTCATCGGCGGCAAGCACCGCGATGGCAAGCGGAAGGTCGTAGGCCGACCCTTCTTTTTTCACGTCGGCGGGCGACATGTTGACCACCACCTTGCGGCGCGGAAACTCGATGCCGCACATCTTCACGGCTGAGAGGATGCGTTGGTAGCTCTCCTTTACGGCGGTGTCGGGGAGTCCGACAATGCAGAATCCGAATCCTTGTTCCACCGACACTTCTATCTTTATCATCAGGGCGTCGATGCCTTGCACGGCGGCTCCGTTGGTCTTGGTAAACATCTGTGTTATTTGATTTTTTTCTTGTTCAGGACGTCGCGCAGTTTATCAAACTGTGTGCCGCGGTAGATTTGTGTGCCGGTAGAGTCGGCGACGATGAAGTATGGCGAACCCTTGACGTTGAGGTCTACGATGGTCTTGTCGACAACGCCGCCGATGGCTTTGTAGTGACCCCATTTCACGGAATCTCCATCAATGGTGCGGCGCCAGTCAAGTGTGTCGGAGTCAAGACAGATGTCGACCATTTGCAAGCGGCTGCCACGACACAGTGTCTTCAGCGAGTTGACCGTTGTCTGGCGGTCGCTGTCTTCGTTGCGCCAGAAAAACAGAATGGTCGCCGGATGGTCGTAAGTGCGCACAATCACCAGCGAATCCTGGTCGTTGCGCAGTTTCAGCGAGGCCACTTTTTTCGATGTCAGGTCGCCGCTGTTTAAAAATTGCGAATACAGCGACAGCAGCTGCTCCGGTTTGGCTGCCTTGTCGATTTTCTTCAGCAACGCCTGTGCGTTGGGGCTGGAAATGTCGGAATAGTCGCAAGTGAGCAGCAGCGTGCTTACCACATTTTTCGGATTCTTGTCTATATAGTCGGCTATCGCCTTGTCTGTGCGGTCGTTGCGCATCGCCTTGAAGTCGGCGGCATGTGCCCGGATAAAGTCGTTCCACTGCTCATTGATGTCCGTGCCCGTCACCTTCAGGTTGTAGCGGTCGGCTATTGAGCCTTCAATCTTTATGTGGTCGCTGCCTTCCACTGCAAGGTGGGCAATCAGTTGCATCTGCGCGCTGTAGAGATAGACCACCGACAGGTCGGATGCCTTGCCGTCCACTTTAAACTCGCCGTTGACTGCCGGCACCCATTGCGACACGATTGAGTCGCCTGCCTGGTATACGATGCGCAGATTCTGTGTGCCAGCATCGGTCAGTTTGCCCTCGATGCTGAACGCGCTGTTGCCGCATGCCGTGCATACGGCAGCCGCTATGACGGCAAACAGCAGATATATCGTTTTTCTCATTGTAAAAATCATTTTCCTATAAGTTTTTTCAGTCGGTGGTGGAGCGCCTTTTCTTTCTTGTACTGTTGCAGCATCCCGACGGCAACGGTGCGCATCTTTTCCTCGTCGAGTCCAGCCACGCGGGCATAAGCCTCGGCGAAGCGCGCTGTCTCGTGCTCGCTTTGGATGTTGATGCTGCGGAAGTTGCGGTAGAGACGTGCGGTGTCGTGCACGCCAAACAGCATCCGGTTTATGTCGACAAGCACAAACTCGAATCCGCCGTCTTTGTCGCGGCGATAGAGAATGTTGCCCTGCGAGAAGTCCTTGTGGTAAACGCCTTTTTGGTGGAGAGTCAGTGTGAAGCGGGCAAGCGATTCGAGCATCGCGCCCGAGTCGCTCATTTTGTGTTCCCATCCGCCAACAACGTCTCCTTCCCAGTAGCGGCACACGTAGTAGCTGCGGCGGAGCAGACCGCCGGCGCGCTCCTCGATGTAGGCTATGGGCTCCGGAGTGCCGATGCCGAGCTTGCCGAGCGTCATCGCGTTGTCATACGACCGGCGTGCCTTGCCCTTTCTGAAGAAGGTGTAGGCAATGCGGTTTGCCAGCGACGGAACTCTGAATTCCTTCACCGTAAGGTCGATGCCGCCGATGGTGGCGCGGTAGATGCGGTTGCGTCCCTGAAAAATCTTTGTGCCGCACACGGCTATTGTCTCCGGGATTGACGACAACTCCTTGCGCAGATGCTCGAATTCCGGGTTTATTACTGTTTTTATCATTGGCACAGGCGGTTAGAAACTGTCGAAATGCAGGGGCAGGAGGTCTGCTACCCGGTCTACAACATAAATGCCGTCATCGCCGTAGAGATAAATCTTAACCGGTTGCTTGCCGAGGGTCTCATACTCAAGGATAGACTGGCGGCAAGCGCCGCAGGGCGACACGGGGCAGCTCGTAAACTTTCCGTCTTTTTTGGCGGCGATGGCGAGTTTCTCAAACTTGGCTTCCGGATATTTTGAATGCGCGTAGTATACGGTGGTGCGCTCGGCGCACGTGCCCGACGGGAAAGCGGCGTTCTCCTGGTTGGAGCCGCCAACAATCTTGCCGTTCGACAGCAGCACCGCGGCGCCTACATGAAATTTGCTGTAGGGCGCATACGAATTTTCGGTCATAGCCTTTGCCTTGTCAACTAAAATTTTGTCCTCTTCAACGAGTTCATCATACTGATAAACCCGCACGTTGGTAGTGATCTTTAATTCTTTCATATCAATGAAGACTCGTTTATGCAAATGTAAGAAATATTTTTTATAAACGGACATCATCAATGTCAAAATGCGGAGACGCGCCGCTGTCTTGGCTTTTTTAACGGCTCAAAAAAAACAGCGGCGCGGCAATGCGTTTGTGTCCTTCTGTGTCTGTCGGCTTTGTCAGAATTCGTAGCCCAGACGGAAGCCTATGTTGGTCTGGTAGTAGCCATTGTCGCTGATGTCTGATTGAACGCTGTACTCAACGCCGGCGGTTAGCGAGTGGTTGTTTTTGAGAGCGAGGCGCATGCCGAGCACAAGACTGTCGTATGAGCCGTGAATCTTGCCGAAGCCGTAGCCATAGCGTCCGCAGACAAACGGGGTGGTGCGGCGGTTGAGAAAATTGCATCGCAGCTCGCCGAATATCGGTACAACAAGGCGTGTCGTTCCGTCGCAGAAAAACGAGTTAAACCCGATGCCGCCGCCAAAATAAAGATAGTTGTTGAATTGGAATCCATGCGACGTGGAGAAGCCGAGACTGTTGCCCGTATCTGTGTCTGAGGGATAAATCGTAAACATATAATTGACGTCGTAAAAAGCTTTGTAGCCGCGCATCGTCAGCTTGCTGCGCACGGCGTCGGTGTTTGTCGGCGACTGTTGTGCGTTGGCGGCAAGTGCCAGCATCGCTATTGTGATAAAAGCCAGGAATCGTCTCATAATCTTTGTGCTTAAAATTCATAACCCAATTTAAATCCGAGATTGTCGTTGACAAAGTCGGTGTGGTCTGCCGAACCATCGCCCAATTGGTTGTCATACTGGCACAGCAGGTAGATTGCATGGTGCTTCGGAAGTGAGTAGCGCACTCCCACTTGGAATGCGACATACGCACCGCGGATATCGCCGATGCCGTAGCCAAACCTGACATCGCCAAAAGGTGTAAACTTTTTGTCGTTTAACACATTTATTCTGAGTTCGCCGAAAACGGGAACCGTCAGATAGGTGTTGCCGCCGCTACGGTATAATTGAAAATCGGTGCCGCCGCCAAGAAACACGAAATTGTTGAATTGGAAGCCTGCCGACGCGCCGACGCTCCACTTGTCGGGGTCGTAGACGCCGCATAGGAAGCCTTCTTTGTCGGGCAACCCTCATTGGTAGCCTGCCTCGAACAGCATTTTATATCCGCGCATGGTGCGGCGGTTCTGATAGCGTGAAATCAGTTCTGAGTCGTCGTTCTGTTCTGCAGCCGGCGCCTCCTGTGCATATCCATAAATCGCAGTCGCGAATATTAAAATCATAAAAAATAGTGCCTTTTTCATATCAAATCAGATTAATTTGCGTAAAAATAATTATAATTTGTGGATAAGCAAAATTATTTACAAAAAATGAGCGAAAAAGTGCTTAGCGACATAGTTTTGTCCATTTTTTCGCCCATTTTAGTAGAATAATCAGTGTTTTATTATAACCGTCTGTTTCAAAACTATCCTACCATTTTCTTCTACGTTAAGATAATAAGAACCTTCTGGTAAATCTTCAACATCTATATGGTTGCAGTTTTCACTAATTTCTTGTTCTCTGACAAGCGACTGTCCGTTGTAAAGACGTGCCGTGACATAGTTGACTGCGCAAAGATTTAAGCCGTTATCGGGCCCGTCTGTCAATTTTGTGATTGTTATGACACTGTTTGCCGGATTTGGTGTTGCGCAATAGATTGTCGACCATTTTGATTCAACCTCATACGAAACAGTATAAATTGTGCCGAATTTATCTTTGACATCACAAAAAACTTTTCCTTTTGCAGTCTCATCAACACCGATTTTTGGCATCGAAACAATTGCTTCATTTTTGCCTTTCAGTAGTGGTTCTACAGGAATATCTGCCAATTCGTTAATGAATTGTGGAATAATTGGTTTTATTGGGATTATCGGATCTGTTTTTATCTGATAGCATGGTCCCACATCGCCTTCTGTTGTTATTTTGGCTTCGCCAAAATATTTTATCATACCATGACCGTTGTCTGATTCTTTAGGGTAAATATTCACGGTGTTATACCAACAAAAATCCATCTCGTCTATTGGCGATGAAGGGTATATGTCAATATGGAAAAAGTATTTGTCGAGTTCTTCTTCCTTGTTCCGCCAATGTTTCACCATCTTCATGCTTATGGAGTCGAGTTTTGCCACATTAAGGCTTTTGCTAATCTTGTGGGTTACTCCATACGATGTGAAAGAGGCCTGAATCCAACGGTCAGATGTCGCTCTTTTTAGTTTTGCTCCAACTGTCATGTCTTCATAGGGAGTGAGTTCTACTCCGTTGGATGCTGTCCATGTAATGGAAGTAACATCGTCAGGTATGCGCGACAAGCTGTAGATTCCAAGTTCTGGAGATATATAATCGTTTCCTTTGATAGCGAGTTGAGCAGATGTAATTTTAAAAGTTGTTTTCAGTCGTTCTATTTCTGGTAGGCTGACAAGTTGCATTTTGGGGGTAACGTCAATAAAATCGGTTGCTCCTAAGTAATTTGTTGGTGTCAGCACGGCTTTATTTTTTGAGGATGAAATCACTTTGAAATTGCCA
>ENA-ORMX01001188-ORMX01001188.1-human-gut-metagenome-genome-assembly--contig:-NODE-1188-length-17616-cov-6.278458_pt1 | contig 17616 bp, 20 predicted proteins | sample MGYA00242108_ERZ509007 | MGnify/ENA primary metagenome ERZ509007 (study PRJEB26280, sample SAMEA2338745) | human gut metagenome | biome: human gut; feature: human-associated habitat; material: faeces...
CTGTTAATATCCATAAGGCAGTTGTTAAGATTAAGGAAAGTCTTATTAAGTAATTGGAATAGTTGACTTGTTGATACAATATAATATTTAAAACAGAAGCACCATAAGAAGCGAATGAAACGTATTCTTCTGGTGCTTTTTTTGCCTCAAATCCTTAGTAGGAAAAGGACAGAACAAATGAAAATTTTACCTACAATTTTCTTTAACATAAACCTAGATTTTACATAGCATTTCTATAATTATGACGTTTCTTAAAAGCCAAACTAATAAGGAGAACGTCATGAGAAAAAGAAAAAATAAGATAATAGCAGGTACTGTGGTTGCTGTTATGATGGCAGGCAGTATTATTGCAAACATTTCACCACTTATAGCGAGTCAGACGGGTGGGAATAGTGTTGCTGCAAGTGAGACCTTTAATAAAGAAGGTTTATGGATTACAGAAATCTATCAGAATGATGTAGACAGAAGTGAGAAGAACAATACAAGAGAAAAGAGTGGGTACGAAAGTATTAAACTTTATAAGAGCACAACTGATCTGATGGAATTCGTTGAGATAACAAGCACATATGACAAAGCTGTTAATTTCAACGATATATATGAATTTGTGTATAACGATACAGTCCAGAAGGTTACAACTATGGACGGTAATGATGAAGTTATAATCCAGCCAGAGGAAAAGGTTGTACTGTGGAATTACAGAAGTGATGTTACAACTGCAATTCCAACTGAGGAAGAGTTCAGAAGACAGATGCGTATTCCTGATGATGCAGTTGTACTTAAAGTTACAAGTGGAGTGAACTGGGCAGTTACATCAACATTTTCATTAAAGACAAAGTCAGATGACGGAATTATCTCTACATTCAAGGCAACTGATAAGGCTGACACAATGGATGGATATTCAGTTGAACTGGCAATTCCTGATATTGGTAATGAGATGCAGGTATACCGTGAAATGTGTGAGCCTTCACCTGGATATGTATATTCAGGACAGCTTAATGGTCTTGTTAATGCCAAGGTACCTGATAATCAGATTGCAGATGGCGTATTTATTACAGAAGTAAGACCTAATGATATTAACAGAAGCAGTGTTTATGGAATTAGTGATGATCTGATGGAATGTGTTGAGGTTGTTAATACAACTGACCATGATGTTGATCTCAATAATGAATATCAGTTTGGATATGCTGTTAAAGAGGGAAGCAGAAAGATATTACAGTTAAGTCATTATGATGAAAATGCAGAGTTAAATATAGGTTCATCAGAAGGATGTGTTGTTCCAGCAGGAAAGACAGCGGTTCTGTGGTATTACAGAATTAATTACCTTAAGAATTATACAAGTTTTCCTACAGAGAAAGAATTCCGTGCAGCTTATAACATAAGTGATGATAATAGTTATGTAATTAGTAATAATTTAAAGATAGTTGATTATTCTAAACAAACTTTTGTTAATTTATATAATTTTGAAAAGTTAAAAAGAGAAAATGAGGAATTGTATTTAAAAATTTATTTAACAAAAATAGAATATTATGAAAAATATAAAAAATTGATTGATGATGCTGTTTTTTATAATGAGACTTTAAATATACAAAAAACTTCTAAAAGTTTGCATCTTTTTAATATGCTTTTTAGAATAATTGTTGTAGTTTTAATTTTTATGATTATTGTTGCTTTTTTTAATCTTATTTTTGATAATAGGAAAAACAACCAATTACTGAAGTTTTTGGGATATTCTAAATCAAATATATTTTTAGTAATGATGTGTAATTTTTTCTCAATGATTGTAATTTCTTTAATTATATATATTTTAGGATGGATGTTGTTATGAAAAAAATAATTTTTGGTATATTGTTAATTATTCTTTCTTTTAATGAAGTTGTGTTAGCTCAAGAAAATGATCTTGTAAAGGTATATGTTTTTATAACCAAAGAAGGATGTATATATTCTAAACAACAAATAGAATATTTAAAAAGAATGGATTCATATGGTAAAAAATTTATTATTGTTGAAAAAGAATTATATGTTGATACAAGTTCTTGGAAAAGAGGAAAAGATTTTGATTTAGCTAAGCGTGTTTCAACTGCTTTTAAAAAAATTGGTTTTAATCAAGCAAATTATATAGGAACACCTTTTATAGTTATAAGTGATTTATATGCAGCAATGACTGATGCACGAGATTTGGAAAATGTAATTGAGGAAGCTTATAAAGTTGGTGATAAAAATGTAGTTGGATGTTTTGAGAGAAATAATAAAGATTGTCTTGATGTTAAAACTAATGATAAAAATTTAAATTTAGTATGGATAATTGTTTTGGTAAGCATATTAATAATATTTGTGCCTTTTATGATATTAAAAAATAAAAAGAAATATGTTTAATATTAAAAAGATATTTGTTAAAATAGCTTAGAGGTGTTTTGTTTGGAACAAGAAAAGATAGGCAAATTTATTGCTAAATTAAGAAAAGAAAAAGGTTTAACTCAAGATGAGTTAGGAGAAAAATTATCTATTAATGGAAAGACAGTAAGTAAATGGGAAACTGGTAGAACTTTACCAGATATATCTTTATTGAAGAGTATTTCTGATATTTTAGGTATAACTGTTACAGAACTTTTAACTGGAGAAGTATTAGAAAAGGAAGGTAATTCCGAAAAAATTAATGATATTACTGATAAAGCAATAAATAAATATGTGATGTCGTATAAGAAAAAGACTGGAATTATAATTGGCTTATTAATTTTATTTATTCTTTCTATTTTTGCTATATATTTCTATTTTGAAAACTATTATAATTATAAATTATATGTGTTTTCTAGTGATAATAAGGATTTTTCTGTTGATGCTATTTTAATTCAAAATGTAGAAAATAGTGTTTTGACAATTAATTCTTTAAGTTATATAGATACGTTAAGAGGAACTGAAGCGGAAATAAAAACATCAGATGTAAAAGTTGAAGTGTATTCGGATAATCAATTAATTTCTTCAAAAGAAAAAAGTTTAGATAAAGAAACTTATTTAGGAGAGATACTTTCAGGAATGAATATAAGTGTTTATAGTATGAAAAAAGATGAGGAAAAAGTTCATGTTAATCCTGATAATATATATTTAATAATTAGCTATGATTCAAAAAAAGAAGATTCAACAATTTTTATACATTTAAAGCAATAATTGGAGGAGAAAAAATGAAAAAAATTTTTTATTTAATTATAATGCTTGCATTACCATTTTATGTTAATGCAGAGAGCAATGAATTTAAAGATGAAGAAATTATTACTTCAGAAATTAAGTATTACAAAACGGTTACTAATTTATCTAAAACTGGAAATGTGAGTCTTTTAACAACACCAAATAGTACAACTGTTGAAATTAGTGAGCATGAATACAACAGTATTTGTATTGCTTCATATTCTACGTTTTCAGAAACTACGTACAAAAAATTAAAGACTGACATTATAAAAACTGGTGATCAATATAAATATCAAGCTACTTTAACTTGGAAAAATGCTCCTAAAGTGCGAAGCTATGATATTCTAGGAATAGGATTCCTTCCTAGTGTTACAATTGATGGTGATATTAATTTTTCTCAAAAATATTGTAAATCAGGTAAATGCACTACATCGAAAACGTTTATTGGAAATATATCAACAACTGGGTGCAGTGCTGTTTTTAAACTACCATCAAATGAATATGTAGATATAGAACAAAAAATTAGCTTCTTGGTTAAAAAAAATACATCTTATAACATTATAAGTCAAGTTGCGGCAGGGGATTATGCACATGCGACAAAGTCTCAAACGAAAGAAAATGCTAAAAATCATACTATAAATGAAAATGGTTTAACTTTAAAATCAAGTATAATAGGCAATTATGACGATATTTCACCTGCTAAAGCTACTTGGTCAGGGACGTGGTAAAAATATGCAATTATTCGCATATTTTTTTATTTTACAAGAAAATCATAAATTTATCGTTAAAGATATTTATAGGAGGAATAAATTTATGAATTATGAGAATTATATACATAACTTATTTGTTGATGATGAGATATTTAAGTATTCGATAAATGAAATAGAAAATCAACATGAAATAAGTTTTTATATTCGCTTTGGGAGTGTTCTTTATAATTTAAATCATGATTATGGATCAATTGGTTTAAGAAAAATGGTTGATTATATTAACTCGGAAATAAATCAAGATATTACTTTAAAAGAAATAAAACAAATTATAAAGTTTTTTAAATTAATATGTCATGGTATGATAATAAGTTATAAAATTACATTTGAGTATTATAAATGTTTATTAAAGTATGACGATATTGTGTTTATTAATAGTTGTATTGAACTTGCTAATAGAAATCCGTTAGACTTGGAACATTTTGAAAAAATTGTTACTAATAAAGAAAATGGTTAAGGTTTACAGTTAATGCTTGTAAATTATTATTAATTATTTTTTTATTATGCTATAATAATTGTATGGTGATTGTATGGAGTTCATAGAACTAAAAAATGTTTATAAAGTATATAAAAATGGAGTAACCGCGTTAGCAGATGTAAATCTTACAATAAGTGCAGGAGAATTCGTGTTTATTATAGGTGAATCTGGTTCTGGTAAGTCAACCCTTACAAAACTTTTATATAGAGAAGAAAAACCAAATAAAGGTAGTGTTTTTGTTGGCGGAATTAATGTATCAGGTTTAAGAAATAGTAATGTCTATAAATTAAGAAGAAAAATAGGTGTTGTATTTCAAGATTTTAAGCTATTACCAAAGTTAACTGTTTATGAAAATGTTGCTTATCCACTTGAAAGTTATGGTGTTGATAAAAACGAAATTAAGGATAGAGTCTTAAAAGCTGTTGAAAGAGTTGGACTTAAAAATAAACTTAGAAGTTATCCTAATCAGTTATCTGGTGGAGAACAACAAAGGGTATGTATTGCTCGTGCAATAGTTAATGAACCAAAACTTATTATATGTGATGAACCAACCGGGGATTTAGATCCTAAGATGAGTAAAGAAATAATGGATGTTATCAATAATATAAATAAAGAACTTGGTTCAACGATTATAATGGCTACGCATGACAAGGAAATTGTAAATAGAATGAAAAAGAGAGTTATTGCTATTCATAATGGTGTAGTAGTGTCGGATAAAAAGAAGGGAAGTTATATAGAAGATGAGACTGTTTAGAATTTTAGGTAAAAGTATTAGCAACGCTTTTAAAAGTATTGTTCGTAATTTCTCACTTAGTTTAGCTTCTATATCATGTACAGCAATTACTTTGATTTTGGTGTCAATTGCCTTGCTTGCAACATATAATGTTAACTCGATGACAAAGAATATTGAAGGATCAATGACAATAGTTGCATTTATTGATGAAAATGCGACTGATGAAGAAATTGAAAATGTTAAAAATACGATATATAGTATAGAAAATGTTGATAAAGATAAAACGGTTTATCGTAGTAAAGACGAAATAAAAAATGATTTATTAAACGATGAAAATATTAAAGAAACATTATCTGTTTTTGATGAAAATCCTTTACTTTCAACAATGGTGGTAAATGTAAAAAATGTAAGAAAGATTACTTCTACTGCAAACGAAATAAAAAGTGTTGATAAAGTTAAATATGTAAAGTATGGAGAATCTATTGTTAATGAGGTTTTAAATGCATTTGATTTCGCAAGATATGCTTGTATTGTGGCCGTTATAGCTTTGGTGTTGGTAACTATATTCTTAAATGAAAATACAATTAAAATCACAATTTTTTCGAGAAAAAATGAAATTGGTATTATGAGGTTAGTTGGTACAAGTAATATTGTTATTAAACTTCCATTTATATTTGAAGGATTTATTCTTGGACTTATAGGAGCTATTTTACCAATCGTGATTACAATATTTGGATATTCGTACTTTTATGATGTTTTAGGCGGAAAAATATATACTGATTTATTAACTCTTGTAAAACCATGTGATATTGTTTATATATCAAGTTTCGTTTTGGCAATTATTGGTTCTTTAGTTGGTGTATTTGGTTCAATAAAGGCTGTAAGGAGATATTTGAAGATATGATGAAAAAAGTAGTAATTACAATATGTGCGGCTTTAATTTTGGTTACTGGAACAAGTACATATGCTGCTAGTAAAGCTCGTACTTTAAGGGAACTTCGTGCAGAACTGGCCTCTTGGAAGAAAGAACAAGCAGCAAATGAGTCTAAAAAAACTGCAACTAAAAATGAAATTAGCAGTGCGAAGGCATCTGTTTCTAGCAAACAAATGGAAATATCCAATAATCAACAAAAAATAGCTAGTTCTCTTGCTGAATCGGAACAACTTGGAAAAGATATTGAAAATGGTAAAACTGAGCTTGAAAAAATAGTAAAGAATTATCAAGTTTCTAAGGGAGATAATGTTTACTTAGAATACATATTTAAAGCAACAAGTTATGAAGATCTAATTTATAGATATGCAGTTATGGAGCAACTTATGGATTACCAAAAAAATAAGATAGATGAGTGGAAAGGTAAAATTGAATATAACACTCAATTGAAAATTGATCTTGAAAATAGGGAAGTTGAACTTAGTAATCAAATAGATAGTTTAGCAAATGATATAAAATCATTGAATAACAAACTATCAGATTATTTGGACGTTACAATGGATATTAAGGATGAAATTGCATCAACTCAAGAGTTAATTAATTATTATGAAAAGATTGGTTGTAAAGAAGATGAGGACCTTGAAAAATGTGTAAGTGTTAAAGGAGATACCGGCTTCTTACGACCTTTAAATAGAGGAACAACGACTTCATATTTTGGATATAGAACTCATCCTGTTACAGGAGTTAAAAATAAGTTTCATTCTGGAATAGATATTGGAGGAAACAAAGAGGGAACAAATGTTTATAGTGTAGCAAACGGAATGGTTTCTAAAATCGTTAGAAAGGCCAGTTGTGGTGGAAATCAAGTGTATATTCAACACTTAATAAATGGTAAACAATATACATCTTGTTATATGCATCTTTTAACTATAAAGGTTAGTGTTGGTGATAAAGTTACTAATCAAACCATTGTTGGAACTGTAGGTGGAGGATCAGGAACTCCATGGGATTCTTGTTCAACTGGTGCTCATTTGCATTTTGGATTGGGTACTGGTTGGTATGGAACAACTTATACTTCGTATTCAAAATGGGTTGCTAATCTTGTTGATCCGAAAGGTTATTTGAAATTTCCTGATTTGAGAAAGTATTTCTATACAAGAGCATTATAAGTATATTAGCTTATATTTAAAGCATATTATTATTAGAACTAGGAGGCTTATATATGAAAAAAAATAATAATTTAAAAAATATATTGTTGTTAGTTGCTATAGTTATTTCTATATTCTTTATTCTTGTATTTTTACCAAATACACCAATTTGGAATATAGTTGTACTTTTACTTATTTTAAGTGTTTTGATTTTTGTTCATGAAGGTGGACATTTCTTAGTAGCAAAAAAATGTGGAGTACATGTTTATGAATTTGCTTTAGGAATGGGACCTAAAATTCTTACATTTAAAAGGAAAAATGATCCTACTGAATACACGTTAAGAGCTTTCCCAATTGGTGGATTTTGTGCGATGGCCGGTGAAGAGGGAGAAGATGATGAAAATCTTCCTAAGGATAAATTTATGTGTAATAAATCTAAAACAAAAAGAATATTGATTTTAGTTGCTGGTGTTACAATGAATTTTATTACGGCTATCATTTTACTTTTCATGATTGGACTTTTTTATGGAAGTACTGAGCAATCAAGCATTATTGGGTCTGTTCAAAGCGGAAGTCCAGCTGAAAATGCGGGATTAAAGAAAAATGATATAATTATTGGATGCAATGGTTATAAAGTCAATACTTGGGATAAACTTACGATAGTAACAAACTTAAAAAATAAAAATGATTATTATACATATAAAATAAAACATGAAGATGGAAGTGTTGATGAGTATAAAATCGTTCCAGACACATATGCTGTTTTTGACGATAAAACAATAAAATTAGATGATTCTACAACGCTTGAAAGTGTATTAAAAGAATATAATAAAAAAGAAAAGGATGTTACTATAACTAAGTTGGTAGGAATATCTGCTTCAAGTGAGATACATAAAGGTTTTGGCTATGCAATAAAATATGCATTTTCTAAATTTGGTAGTATAGTTTCTACAATGATTTTAATATTAGGATCATTATTTACAGGCAAACTTGAATTATCGGCGTTATCTGGACCTGTTGGAATGTATTCTGTTGTTGGAACAGTTGCTCAAGCAGGGTTTGCCAATTTAATATATTTGATGGCATATTTATCCATTAACTTAGGCGTTTTAAATATTTTACCTTTTCCTGCATTTGATGGAGGAAGAGTATTATTTGTATTAATAGAAGCGATTACTAGAAAAAAAGTTGATTCTAAAATAGAGGGCTATTTTCATTCAATTGGTTTTATACTTATTATGCTTCTTATGCTATATATTACTTTCCAAGATGTACTTAGATTATTCTAATACATCTTTTTTCTTGTTTAACTTCTTTTTATGTGATAATATTGTTATTGTAGAATAGAGGGATTGAATGAATGCTTTTGATGAATTTATAATGAGTGATGCTTTTTTTCCTGTCATTATTGTTTTATTGGTGTTATTAATAGCAGTATTTATTATAATAACAGTTAATAACAAAAGAAAATATGGTCCATTTAGAAATATAAAAAATGCTTCGAAACCTGAGATTGACTATTCGAGTGAAGTTCATATTATTAATGATTTAAGTCCAGTTGAAGAAGTTAAAGAAAATGAATTTGATGAAAAATTGAATATAAATAATTTTGTTGAAGCAGATGATAATTATTTAAAACCAAAAAATGTAGAGGAAGAAGAAAAAAAATTGCAAGTCAATGATTCAAGCATATTAGCTTCTTCTAATGCGATTTCTTTTAATTCTTTTGATAATTCACAAAGGAGTGAAGCTGAAAAAATGCCTATAGATAAATCAAGTGAAGTTACTAGTAACTTACAAGCTGATGATAAGTTTATGGCAGATGTTCATACATTTCCGGATTTTTCGGATATTGAAGATAAAGATAAAAAAGAAGAAAATAAAAATAGTAGAATAGAAGAAGATGTAATGGATGCAGCTAGTAAATATATTGAATCTATTATGTCAAATAATAGTAGGTGACTAATGAAAACTGAATTTGAAAATGTTTATTTAGAATATGTAGATGAACTTAACAAGAAAAATGTAAAAGACAAGATGAGCAAAGAAGAGTTGTTAAAAAGATTGGAAGAAACCCAAAAAATTAATTTGTAATGTAAATGTAAAATCGTTCTTGTTTACGTTTATAAGACATATTTGGTTGTCTTTTCTTTTTTTTTGTGTTAAATTTTATTAAGGTGATGCTTTATGGCAGGAGCAAAGAAATATGATGCTTCATCAATTAAAATATTGGAAGGGTTAGAAGCAGTAAGAAAAAGACCAGGTATGTATATTGGTTCAACTGATAAAAGAGGTCTTCATCATTTAGTATGGGAAATCGTAGATAATTCCATTGATGAGATAATAAATGGTTATGGAGATATGGTTAAGATTCGTCTTAATGGTGATGGTTCAATCACTATAGCTGATAATGGCCGTGGAGTTCCGATTGGAATCCATGCAAGTGGTAAATCAACTCCAGAAGTTATTTATACTGTATTGCATGCTGGCGGTAAATTTGAAGAAGGTAATTATAAAGTATCTGGCGGATTACACGGAGTAGGCGCAAGTGTTGTAAATGCTTTGTCTTCATGGATGGATGTTACTATTTATACTGATGGAATAATATCCAACATTCGTTTTAAAAATGGAGGCGAGGTTTCAAGTCCTTTAAAAAAAATTGGTGAGTCAAAAAAAACTGGAACTTGTGTTACTTTTATGCCTGATTATGAAATATTTAAAAATTGTCAATTTTCGTTTTCTACTATTTGTGAAAGAATGCAAGAAAGTGCTTTCTTGTTACCAAGATTAACTGTAGAGCTTGAAAATGTTGCTGATAATAAAAAAGTAACGTATCATTATGAGAATGGGTTAATATCCTTTGTTGAATATATGAATGAAGACAAAAAAACAATAAATAGTATTGTACCTATACATGGCGTAAAAAATCATATTGAAGTCGATATAGCACTTCAATATACTGATTCATATAACGAACAAATTATTTCATTTGTAAATAATGTTAAGACAAGTGATGGTGGTTCGCATGAAGTCGGTTTTAAAACAGGACTTACGAAAGTTTTTAATGATTATGCAAGAGCTAATGGTATTTTAAAGAATAAGGATTCTAACTTCGATGGAAGTGATGCAAGAGAAGGTTTAACGGCGGTAATAAATTTAAAAATACCAGAAGATTTACTTCAATTTGAAGGGCAAACTAAAGGAAAACTTGGTACTCCTGAGGCAAGACCTGCTGTTGAACAAATTGTGTATGATGCTTTAAAATTTTATCTTGAGGAAAATAAAAGCGAAGCCACTATTATATTAGATAAGATGAGCAAAAGTAAGTTTGCTAGAGAAGCGGCGAGAAAAGCTAGAGAAGAAGCAAGAGCTGGTAAAAGCAAAAGAGATGAAAAGCGAAGTTTATCCGATAAGTTAACTCCTCCTCAAAGTCGTAATCCAAAAATCAATGAATTATTTATCGTTGAAGGTCAATCAGCTGGAGGAACAGCCAAATCTAGTCGTGACAGAAAATTCCAAGGAGTTTTACCTTTAAGAGGTAAAGTTTTAAATACTGAAAAAGCTAGTGTTGCTGATGCTTTTAAAAATGAAGAGATAAATACATTAATTCATTGTATAGGTGCAGGATGCGGAGCTGATTTTGATGTTAAAGATATCAATTATGATAAGGTAATTATAATGACTGATGCCGATGACGATGGAGCACATATTCAATGTTTACTTTTGACTTTTTTCTATCGCTTTATGAGACCATTAATTGAAGAGGGACATCTTTATATTGCTATACCACCTTTATTCAAGGTTGAAGAAGGCAAAAAAGTAACATATCTTTATACTAATGAAGAGTTTAAAGATTATGTTAGAGATAAAGATAATTCAACATATCGTGTACAAAGATATAAAGGTTTAGGAGAAATGAATGCTGATAACTTAAGTTTAACTACTATGAACCCAGAAACACGTAATTTGATTAAAGTAAATATAAGTGATGCAGCAATGGCAGAAAAAAGAGTTTCAGTTTTAATGGGAGATGCTGTTGAACCAAGAAAAGAATGGATTAATGAAAATGTTGATTTTTCACTAGAAGATGATTTTAAAATATAACTCAAGATAATTCTTGAGTTTTCTTATGGACAAAATAATGCTTTTTGTATATAATAACATCTTGTTTTGAGGGGTTTGATATGATTTTATATCATACATTATCAGAATATGATAAACCTATAAATCCAGAAAATAATGGATTGATATCTAAGTTTATAATAGATGAAGTATTAAATAAAATGCATAAAGAAGGTACATTAAAACAAATTAAATTTTTATCTAAAAGTGAAATAGATGAAACAATAAAATCATCTATTACCGAGATAAACCAACAAGTTATGGCATATAAAAGTGAATTTGATGCTTATTTAGAACTAGCCTCTTGTGAATATAAAACCTTTAGTGATGAAGCAAAAGATGCTTTAATTCAATTAATAAGTACATCAGTAGATTGTTTTAATGAAAGGTATGGAAATTGGGTTTCTTTATCAGTTGATCCAATTGATGAAAGAATAAAAATTGAAGAACAAGATGAGTGACAAGTCGTTTGTGTTGATTCTGATAAAAACATAGATAATTTGGAAATATATCCTAAAAATTTCAGCGTTTTAATCGGTAATAAGGTTAAATATTATACATGTGTACCAAGCTATAAAGTAGCTGCTATTCTTAATGCATGTGAATATGAAAAAATTATTTATAGTATATCTGGAATATATGATATACTTGCTCCAAAAGGAATCATTTTATCAAGAGGTGATAGAGAAAAACAAAATAGAAAATATATTGATGAGCTTTTAAGTATGTATCCAGTTGATAGTTTTGAAAGAAAGCTAATCGAGGAACATTGGGGAAAAAATAAGTCATTAAAATTTATAACTAATTGTTGCTCTGATATTTTTACTGAAAAAAATGTTGGTGATATAAATGATACTTGGGATGGAATTGTAAAAACAGTTACAAAGAAATATGAACTTCGTTAAAAGCGAAGTTTTTTTATTATATTGATTAGCATAAATTAATATGATAAAATTTATATGTTAGAGGTGAAGTTATGGATAAGACAACTCTATTTGAAATTGAAGATATAACTAATGCATTAATTGAAACTACTTTAGATGAAATATATGATGCGTTAAAAGAAAAAGGATATAATCCAATTAGTCAAATTGTAGGATATTTAGTATCTGGAGATCCTGGATATATTACTAATTACAAGAATGCTCGTGATAAAATGCTGGGTCTTGATAGAAATAAAGTCTTAGAACTTATGGTTAGGAATTATTTAGAAAACTAATGAAAACTCTTGGAATGGATCTGGGTACGAAGACTTTGGGCCTTGCTGTATCCGATAAATTAGGAATAATAGCAAATCCTTACAAAACTTTAAGATATAATGATATTGATGAGTTGGTGGAAGATGTTTCAAAGTTAATTGCTGAATTGCATATCGAGGCTTTAGTTCTTGGATATCCTAAAAACATGAATAATTCTTTAGGCGAAGCAACGTTGAGAACTGATGTGTTTAAAGAAAAATTAGAAAATGTAACTGAGTTACCAATTAATTTAATTGATGAAAGATTAAGCACAGTTGAGGCAGAAAAGTATCTTATTGGAGCTGATATGAGCAGAAAAAATAGAAAAGAAGTTATAGATTCAGTGGCAGCAAGTATCATATTGGATACTTATTTAAAAAGAATAGGAAGTGGAACTGATGTTAGATAATGGAAAAATTGTTATAAAAAATGATAAAGGTGAAGAATTAGTATGTGATGTTTTATTTACATTTGATTCTGATGAAACAGGAAAAAGTTATATTGCCTATACTGATAATACAAAAGATGAAAAAGGTAATATTAAAGTTTATGCAAATACCTATGATAAAACGGGAGAGGATTTAAAATTATCTCAATTAACAACTGATAAAGAATGGAAAATTATAGATAATATTCTTGCTAGTGTAATTGATATGGTTAAAGAAAATTCCGAGACTGAAAATGGTGATAAGGATGAATAGTGATGTTGATAAAGCTAGTAAGAAAATAAAAAAGGTAGCACTTATTCTTTTTATTGTTTTCTTTTCTTGTTTAGCTGTTATTGGAGGAATATCTTTCTTTATGATGATGCCTATTAATTCTTCAAATAATGATGAAGTTATGTTTAATGTTGAAAGCGGAACAAGCAAAAATCAAATTATAAGCGATTTAAAAAAGGAAGGATTAATTAGGAATACTAATTTTACAAAGATTCTTGTTAAGCTTAATTATCGAAAAGGATTTTTAGCGGGAAATTATAAGTTGAGCAAAAGCATGACACTTATGGAAATTTTGGAAAGTTTAACTAGTGGAACTAATATCGAAAAGAATGAAATGGCAATTACTTTTATTGAGGGAAAACGTTTTATAGAATATGCTGATATTCTTGCAAACAATTTAACATTCACTAAAGAGGAAGTAATAAGTACTTGTAAAGATAAAGATTACTTAACTAGTTTAATTGAAAAATATTGGTTTATAACTGATGATATTTTAAAAGATGGTGTATATTATCCTTTAGAAGGATACTTATTTCCTGATACGTATTTTATAAAAAAAGATGCAACAGTTAAAGAAGCTATTGAAGTCCTTTTAAATGAAATGAATACTAAGTTAAGTACTTATAAAGAATATATTGAAACTAATAACTTAAATATTACTAGTTTACTTACTCTTGCGAGTGTGATAGAATTAGAAGCGTCTAGCGAAAGCGATAGAAAAGAAATATCCGGTGTATTTCAAAATAGAATAAAGAATAATATGTCTATTGGAAGTGATGTCACAACATATTATGGAGTGAAGAAAGAACTTGGCTCTGCTATACTCCAAAGTGATATTGATTCGTGCAATGCATATAATACTAGGGGAACTTGTACTACAGGAATCCCAATTGGACCAATTTGTAGTCCATCAATTGTTTCAATTGACGCAGCTATAAATCCAAGTACCAATGATTATTTCTATTTTGTTGCTGATGCAAAAGGCAAAGTATATTATAATAAGACAGCTTCAGAACATGAAAAAACTGTAGCTGATCTTAAAAGCAAAGGCCTTTGGTCTTAAAGAGGAGAAGTAAAAATGAATGATGTTATAAAGGAAATGGAAAGGTATGCTGAGGCAAACAATGTGCCTATAATTGAGCGAGATTCCATAAAATTTATACAAAAATATATTAAACTTAATAATGTTAAAAAAATTCTTGAACTGGGAACTGCTATCGGATATTCAGCAATTCTTATGGCAAGTGTTGATGATGATGTGGAAATTACTACTATCGAAAGAGATGATAAACGTTACAGAGAAGCTGTTAAAAATGTTAATCGTACAGGAATGGATAAAAGAATTGAGATTGTGTTTAATGATGCTTTAGATGTTAATCTAGTTGATCATGAATATGATTTAATATTTATTGATGCAGCTAAGGGTCAATATATAAAATTTTTTGAAAAGTTCCAAAACTATTTATCAAAAGGTGGTGTAATTATCACTGATAACTTAAAATTTCATGGTTTAGTAGCTGATAAAGATAAAATTGAATCAAGAAATGTTTTAGGTTTAGTAACTAAAATTGAAAAATATATTGAGTTTTTACGTACTAATGAAGAGTTTGTCACTAAATTTTATGATATAGGTGATGGCTTATCAGTTAGCTTTAGGAAGTCTGATGAAGATGTCAAAAATATTGATTAATATAAACAATTTAAGTGAAATGGAAGAATATAAGAAAGTTGGAATCACCAATTTTCTTTTTGCTGTTAATAATTTTTCAATTGGATATAATTCTTTTAACTTATGTGATATTCCAGATGATGCATACGTTTATTTAAATAGGGTTATGGATACAAAGACAATTGATGAACTAAAAAGTATTAAGGATAAGTTTTTAAGATTTAAAGGAATTATCTTTGAAGATTTAGGAGTTTTCAATATATTTAAAGATACAGGTATTCCTCTTATTTGGAATCAAGCTCATTTTGCAGTAAATTATAATTCAATTAATTTTCATTTGAAAAATGGATGCACAAGTGCAGTTATTTCAAATGAAATCACGAAAGAAGAAATAGATGAAATAATTAATAATTCTATTAAACCACTTATACTTCCAATATTTGGTAAAAACAATATTATGTATTCAAGAAGAACTTTACTTACAAATTTTAATAAACATGCAGGATTAAATGATTATAATGATATGGTTTTAAATGAAAAAATAACTGGTAATAAATTTTTAGTAAGAGAAAGTGAGTATGGAACATACATATTTAATAATACTTATTTTAATTATGTTTCCTTGATACCTAAATATGAAGATAAAGTAATGTTTTTCTTGGTGTTAAATCTTGATTTAAGTGTAGGCGAAATAAAAGATGTAATTGATGGTAAAAATTATGGTGATGATGGTTTCTTAAATAGAAAAACTGTATTTAAATTGGAGGATTATAAATAATGGATAATATTGAATTACTTGCTCCAGCTGGTTCTTTAGAAAAAATAAAATATGCTTTTATGTATGGAGCTGATGCTGTATATTTTGGCTATAAAAATTATTCTTTAAGAGCTAATGCTAAGAATTTGGATTTAGATGAAATAAAAACTGCTGTTGAATATGCTCATTCCTTAGGAAAAAAAGTATATGTTACAGTCAATATCGTGTTTCATAATGAGGACTTTAGAGGTTTAAAAGATTATTTGATTTATTTAAGTGAAATTCATGTTGATGCTATAATTACAAGTGATGTTGCTGTTATGAATATGATTCGTGAAAATAACATAGACTTATGTATACATGTATCAACTCAAGCATCAATTTTAAATTATGAGGCTGCTTTATTTTATAAAAAATTGGGAGCAACTAGAGTAGTTTTAGCACGTGAAGCAAGTGAAGAAGATATAAAAAGAATAAAAAGAGAAACAGGATTAGAAATCGAATGCTTTGTTCATGGAGCGATGTGTACAAGTATAAGTGGTAGATGTGTACTTTCTAATTATTGTACCAACAGGGATTCCAACCGAGGTGGATGTGCTCAAATATGTCGTTGGACTTTTGACTATGAAAAAGATGGTGAAAAGATATGCGAAGAGCCATTTTCAATGACTCCAAAAGATTTAAATATGGTACCTTTTATTAAAGACATGATTGATGCTGGAGTTAATTCATTTAAAATTGAAGGAAGAATGCGTAGTATTTATTATGTATCCACTGTTATTCTTATTTATAGAAGATTAATCGATAAAATTTTAAATAATACTTTAACTCCTGAATACTCGAACTATGCTTTAAATATTTTAAATCGTGTAGCTAATCGTGAATCAACGCCACAATTCTTTGATAAACTTCCTGGAGTTAACGAACAATATTATTTAGGAAGATGTGAATATTCTAATCAAGATTTCTTGGGATTAGTCATAGATTATAAAGATGGAATTGCAACAATTGAAGAGAGAAATTATTTTAAAATAGGTGACGAAGTTCAATTTTTTGGACCCTCTACAGAGACTAAAAATTTTCGTATAGAAGAAATATTAGATGAAGATGAAAAAATAGTAGAAGAAGCAAATCATCCTCAAATGATTGTTAAGATTCGAGTGCCATTTGAATTAAAAAAATATGATATGATGCGTTTAAAAGTGTTTGACTTTTAGACTATTATGTAGTAATCTTATGAAAGTAGTTTTGATAAACAAATATTTATTAAAGAAGGGTGACTAATTATGTCAGGAAAAAAAGAAATTAAATTAACTTCTAATGGTTATTTAGAAGTTGAAAATGAACTAAATAAATTAAGAGAAGAAGATAGACCAAGAATCATTCAAGCTATTAAAGAAGCAAGAGCTCAAGGTGATTTATCTGAAAATGCCGACTATGATGCAGCTAGAAATGAACAAGCTCAAGTAGAAGCAAGAATTAAAGAACTAGAATATATGATAGAACATGCTGTTATCATAGAAGAAGCTCCAAAAGATGTTGTTGGTTTAGGTTCTACTGTTGAAATAGAATATGTTGATGATAATGATACTGATGAATATAAGATTGTTGGTTCTCTAGAAGCAGATCCATTTGAAAATAAAATCAGTGATGAATCACCAATAGGTAAAGCTTTATCTGGTAAAAAGGTTGGAGATGTAGTTAAAGTTCCAAGCCCAAATGGAGATTATGATGTTAAAATTGTTAAGATATCTTAACAATTTTTTAATGCAAATTTTCAAAAAAATTAAAAAAATTTTGAAAAATTCGTGTAAACCCACCAAAACGACTTGAAAATCGGGGGGGGTATTATAAAATAAAATAGTAGAAAGTAG
>ENA-ORMX01001192-ORMX01001192.1-human-gut-metagenome-genome-assembly--contig:-NODE-1192-length-17586-cov-4.268838_pt1 | contig 17586 bp, 13 predicted proteins | sample MGYA00242108_ERZ509007 | MGnify/ENA primary metagenome ERZ509007 (study PRJEB26280, sample SAMEA2338745) | human gut metagenome | biome: human gut; feature: human-associated habitat; material: faeces...
CGCAGAAGGCGGCGGCCAGCGAGATAAGGCTGAAGCACAGGGAGGAGCGGTTCAGGAGCCCGGTGCAGAGATACAGTCCGGTGCGGAACAGGTTTTCACCCAGAAAGAGGAAGCAAATGCTGCCCTTGAATTCATCGTAATCCTTGGCGGTGCGCTGAAGGTAGGCTACCAGAAACATATTGATGCCGAACAGCCCCGCGCACATACCGGAGAAGAAGGCCACCAGATACCGCAGCCACGGGATCTCCCGACGGTCCGGGCGGATGGGGCGCAGCCGGCGAGTGGCCATTTCCAGTCCCAGAAATACCACAACGCCGCCCAAAACCGTTTTGATAATCCAAGGCAGGGAGAAGCGCAGCAGCCAGGTCCCGGGGACCACCCCGGCCACCATAGCCAGCAGCAGGGGAAGGATGGCCCGCCAGCGGAAGTTGTTCCGGTTTTGCCAGGTGATCCGGCCGTTGATGACCAGATCCGGCAGCAGACTGCCCGGTGTGATCAGGGTGTTGTCCAGCCGCATGGCCAGCAGCGGCGCGGAGATCAGGGGATTCCCGAACCCAATGAGCCACTTGAGGGTGTACGCCGCCAACTGGACGAGAAAAATAAACAGGATCATGCTTCCGGTGTAGTTCATGAGATCCCCTCCCACGCGAAGTTCTGTGTACGTTCCCAACTATACCACATCGTATCGGAGAAAAAAAGCTTTTTTCTCATTTCCGCGCCGCTGACAGTGGAAAATTGCCGGGTTTGGTATAGCCTTTGGATTTTTTGACCATACTCCTTCCGTACCTATGAACAGGAAGGGAGGTATTGTATGGAAAACAAGGTGAAAAACGTACTTTCGGGCATCGGTTTTTACGGCACGCTGACGGTGTGCCTGCTGGTGATTGGGGTGTGCGGATGGCTCTTGTTGCAGGACCGGGAGGACCCGGCTCCGCAGCAGGCAGTGACGCCGCAGGTCCCCGTGTCGCAGCCGGTGGAAATGCCGGAGGTGCGGCTTCCGACAGTGGAGACTTTGGAGCCGGCGCCGGTGCCGGTCCCGCCAAAGGAAACCAAGGAGCTGCCGGAGGTGGAGGTGGATCACACGCCTGTGGCGGCGGAAGCACCCCGTCTGGTGGTGGCCCCGCTCCGAGGGGATGTGCTGACGGCTTTTTCCATGGAGGAGCTGGTATACAGTCCTACTTTGGGAGATTGGCGTACCCACAACGGCGTGGACATCGCCGCTCAGCAGGGAACCACGGTACTGGCGGCCTCCGCAGGGGCGGTGCTGTCGGTGACGGACGATCCCCTGATGGGCACCACCGTGGTGCTGGAGCATGACAACGGCTATCAGACCACCTATGCCAATCTCCAGGCCAAGCCCAGATCGGAGGAGACTACGGTGCCGCCGGTCAGAATGGCGATATCCTGCAGCATTTCCTTGCGGCGGTCGCCAAAGCCGGGAGCCTTGACAGCGGCCACGTTCAGGGTACCGCGCAGGCGGTTGACGATCAGGGTGGACAAAGCCTCGCCCTCGATATCCTCAGCCACGATCAGCAGCTTCATACCATTCTGCATGACCTGCTCCAGCAGAGGGACCAGATCCTGAATCACGCTGATCTTCTTATCGGTGATCAGGATGGCGGCATTGTCCAGAACAGCCTCCATCTTATCGGTATCGGTGACCATATACGGGGTCAGGTAACCGCGGTCAAACTGCATGCCTTCCACGATCTCGTTGTAGGTCTCAGCAGTGGTCTTGTTCTCCTCGATGGTGATGACGCCGTCAGAGGTAACTTTTTCCATTGCCTCAGCGATCAGGCGGCCGATCTCGGGATCACCGGCAGAAATGGTGCCGACGCGGGCGATATCGTTGCTGTCCTTCACCTTCTGGCTGTGTGCCTTGATGGTCTCAACAGCCTTGGCAACAGCCTTGCTCATGCCGCGGCGGATATCCATGGGGTTTGCACCGGCGGTGACATTCTTCATGCCCTCGGTGACCATAGCCTGTGCCAGAACGGTTGCAGTGGTGGTGCCGTCGCCTGCTGCATCGTTGGTCTTGGTGGCAACTTCACGCACCAGCTGTGCGCCCATGTTCTCAAACTCGTCCTTCAGCTCGATCTCCTTGGCAATGGTCACGCCATCGTTGGTGATGACCGGTGCGCCGAACTTTTTGCCCAGCACCACATTGCGGCCCTTGGGGCCCAGGGTGATCTTAACGGTGTTTGCCAAGGTGTCGATACCGGCACACAGTGCCTTGCGGGCGTCCTCGCCCTGCTTGATCTGCTTAGCCATAATCAAATCGCTCCTTTAAAGCTCAATTTCTTAATACAGAGGGGGCTGTGCTCAGTCCTCAACGACTGCCAGGATATCACCCTGACGGACGATGGTGCACTCCTCACCGTCCACCTTGACCTCGGTGCCGGAATACTTGCTGGTGAGGACCTTGTCGCCGACCTTAACGGTCATCTTGACTTCCTTGCCGTCCACAATGCCGCCGGGGCCTACAGCGATGACCTCAGCCACCTGAGGCTTCTCCTTGGCACTGCCGGTCAGGATCAGGCCACCCTTGGTGGTCTCCTCGACCTCAACAGTCTTGATAACAACACGGTCTGCAAGAGGAATGATCTTCATAGTTCTTGCCCTCCTATAATAAAATATAATTTAAACTTTGCCATGAACCGGAAGCCTCGTGTGCGCCCTTCCGGTTGCTTAGCACTCCTTTTCTCTGAGTGCTAAGAACATTGTACTCATCTTGACCCGAAAAATCAAGACTTTTTTTGCAATTCTTTATTAACAATTTGTGACGACTCGTTCAATCAACGTATCATCAGCAAAACCTTCCGGATCTCCTTTCTTTTTTCTGCAAAACAAAGGGCCGGAAACCCTGTTTTAAGGCTTCCGGCCCTTTGACTGCTCAGGAGATCCTGAAGGCTGAATTTTTTCGCGTCCGGTCAGGTCGCACTCTGTTCGGACCGCTGCGCTGCAAAGCGCTCAAAAGCAGGCTTTGGCAGCAGAATACGGCCAGCCAGCGGCTGTACCTGCACAGTGATCTGCTCCTTGGGCACACACTCACCGTCTGCCGTAGCAACGATAGGCCCGCGGCCATCCACGGCGCGCAGAGAGACCTGCTTTGCCCGCCGGTAGATAAAGTACGGCTCTGCCGCCCTGACCAGCTGACCATTCCGGAAGTGCCCTCCGTTTTTGTACATTCCCAGAAGTTTTGCGATGGTCAAACGGCTCACCTTGCGGATGATATACACATCCAGCCAGCCGTCGTCCGGCTTGGCTTCCGGCGCTGCACGGAAACCACCGCCATAGGTGCGGCCATTGCAGACGGCACACATAAGGCAGTTCACTGTCAGGGTCTCGCCGTCAATGGTGTACTCTACTCTTCGGCCAATATGCCCGCACAGCTGTTCTACGATGGAAAGCGCATAGGCCGCTTCGCCGCCGCACAGCGGGATGCGCCGGAACTTCGGGATGCCGTAGGCGACCTGCGCATCCAGACCGGCAGCGCAGATGGTGGCCGAAAGACCGAGACTGGTCTGCATCAGGTCAATGGCGACCGGCCCGCCTGCAAGCTGGGCGTCCAGATCCAGAAATTCCGCTTTTGTGCCAAAAGTACGCAGAAAATCATTGCCGCTGCCATAGGGCAGGCAGCCCACAGCCGCATTTTCAAACCCATAGACGCCGGTGAGGGCTTCATTGAAGGTGCCATCGCCGCCTGCTGTATAGATGCGGAGCTGCTCCCCTGCCTGCCGGGCCTGTCGGGCTGCGGCATTGGCAAGTTCCCGGGCGTGGCCTGCGTGGGCAGTGATCCGAATGGTATATTCTCCCCTGGCAAGACCGGCCCGCGCCGCTGCCGCATCGATCTGCCGCGGCAGAGCACGGGTACAGTCTGCCTTGCCGGCAGCGGGGTTCAAAAGAAATAAAGTGCGCATGAACTTCCTCCTGCAATTCTGTTTTTCAGATACACCCTGATTCTATGATAACAGAAAACCAGCAGGTTGCAAGATGCATTTTTACTTGGCAGGACGGCGGGGAAGCCACTACTGTCCAATTTTTACATGGTTACGGTTTCATCCTCCCGCAGGATGATAGAGCCATCAGCCGAGCAGTCCGCTGTCCAATGCTGGCCGGTATTGGCTGTGCCGGAGGCAATGCGGTCTGCAAGGGCTTGCTCTACTGCCCTGTCCACGGCGCGGCGCAGTTCCCGGGCACCATAGGCTGACCGTGCCTTTGCCGCCAGTGCCCTGCCCACCTGAGGCGTATGGTGCAGCTGATAGCCACTGCCTGCTGCACGCTGTTCCAGCTGGCAGAGCAGTTTTTCCGCAATGGCGCACAGGCTGTCATCTGCCAGCGGACGGAACACGATCATTTCATCCAGACGGCCTGCTAGTTCTGGCCGGAACCACTTTTTCGCTTCCTCAACAGCCTGCGCCGACTGCTTTTCAAATACGGCTTCACTGCCCGCAGCAAAGCCCAGCGGAGCGCTCTGACCCGCCAGAAAGCGCGCGCCAAGGTTGGATGTGAGCAGCACGATGGTGTTGCGGAAATCCGCTTTTCGCCCCATGGCATCGGTGAGCTGCCCATCCTCCAGGATCTGCAGCAGGATGTTCTGGATATCCGGGTGGGCCTTTTCGATCTCATCAAACAGGACCACGCTGTAGGGGCGGCGGCGCACGGCCTCGGTGAGCTGCCCGCCCTCATCATGGCCCAGATAGCCCGGCGGGGCACCCAGCAGCCGGGCAGCGGTGTGCTGCTCCTGATATTCCGACATGTCAAACTTGAGCAGTGCCTTTTCGCTGCCGAACCAGCTGACGGCCAGCGCCCGGGCAAGGGCCGTTTTGCCAACGCCGGTGGGGCCAAGGAACAGCATGGCTCCTATGGGCCTTCCCGGCTCCCCAAGACCGGTACGGCTGCGGCGGATGGCCCCTGCCACGGCAGCGACTGCGCGGCTCTGCCCGACGATCTCCTCGTTCAGGCGCTGTTCCAGCTTTTCCAGCCGTTCCCGTTCCTGCTCTCCAACGCGCTCTGTGGGCACGCCGCTGGCCTGTGCCACTACATGGGCGATATCATCCGGGGTCAGCACGGGCTGGGGCTGCTTTTCCCGTTCCGCACGGATGCGTGCCGCTGCGCAGGCTTCATCCACAAGGTCGATGGCCTTATCCGGCAGAAAACGCCCCGGCAGATACCGTACCGAGAGTTCCACTGCCGCCTGCAGGGTCTCCTGCGGAAGCTTTACGTTGTGATAGCGTTCGTAGCGCGGGGCCAGACCGCTGAGGATATCGACGGCCTGTGCAGGCGTAGGCTCCTCCACCTGCACCTTGCCGAAACGGCGTTCCAATGCAGCATCCTTCTGGATATGGGTGCGGAATTCCTCGGTGGTAGTGGCACCGATCATCTGCAGCTCTCCGCGTGCCAGCACCGGCTTTAAAATGCTGGCTGCATCAATGGCACCTTCCGCTGCACCGGCACCTACAATGGTATGGAATTCGTCCACGAACAGGATGGCACTGCCGTCCCGGACCAGTTCTTCCAGCAGGTTTTTGAATCGCTCTTCAAAATCGCCGCGATATTTTGTGCCTGCCACAAGGCTGGCCATATCCAGTGCCAGAAGACGGCGCCCCTTGAGCGCGCGCGGCACGCGGTCCCCGGCAATGCGCTGGGCAAGACCCTCTGCCAACGCCGTCTTGCCAACGCCCGGCTCCCCCACCAGACAGGGGTTGTTTTTCTGGCGGCGGCATAAGATCTCTACCATGCGGTCCAGCTCCGCCTCCCGGCAGAACACCGGGTCCAGTTCCCGTTCTGCGGCGCGGCGGGTCAGGTCACGGCAGTATTTATCACTGGCCCGGCTGCCGCGTGGTGCACCGGCTGCCGCCCGTGTCTGGTATGGCAGGACGAACTGCCCGGACAGCTGGCGGCATTCTCTCACAGCCTCTGTGAGCTGCAGCCCCATGGACGCCAGCAGCACGCCTGCCGTGCAGCCATCATCCTCCAGCATCGCGCAGAGCAAGTGTTCCGGCTCGGCACGGTTCAGGTGAGCGTTCTGCGCCCCGATGATGGCATAATCCATGGTACGCCTGAGATCCGGTGCAAGGTCATGGCGGTCCAGATGCAGAGCCGGGGCGCGGCGGGTCTGAGCCAGTTGACGGCGCACTTCCGGCTCACAGATCTGTTTGCCTGCCAGAAACCGCGCTGCTGCGCCCTGATCCTGCTGCAGGATCGCCAGCAGCAGATGGCTGGTATCTGCCTTTTCGCAGCCCAGGTTCCCGGCAAGCTCCACTGCACTGCGCAGCAGTCTGTCCGCCTCATGCGAAAAGCCCTTGTAACCGCCAAAGCCCATTTTTTCCCAGATGCTCATTTGCCTGCTCCTTGCTGAAAAATTCGTTTGCATAAGAAGTATAGCCCCAAAGCACCGAAAAAAATCAGTCGTTTGTGTCGGGATGGGAAAAGCAAAGAGGAGATACCGGTGTGGCATCTCCTCTTTGGCAGATCATGTTCAGTTCATTTCAGCCAGAGCCTTTTTCAGGTTCTTTGCGATCTGATCCGGGCAGCTGGTGCTGCGGAAGCCGCATTTCACATCCTCAAAGCGTTCGATGACCTGTTCGGCCTTCATGCCGCGAACGATGCTGCAGATGCCCTTCAGGTTGCCATTGCAGCCGCCGATGACTTCCATGCTCTCAATGGTGTGGTCATCGTTCAGTACAAAGTTGGTCTGCTTGGAGCAGGTGCCGCTGTTCGGGAAGCTGAATTCCTTGCTCATAGTTCAAAATCCTCTCTTTTTGACAGACATTCCGACGGTATTCGTCTTATTTTATTATAGGCCGGTCTGCTGGAATGTCAATGTGACCTGCTGCACGGTCATACATCGATCCCACGGCGCTGGTGGGCCAGCTCCAGAATACGGGCGATCTGATCCTCCTCTGTGGTGCAGGTGCCCACCGGGTGCGGCACCTTGTGGTTGGCCCCGTGGAAGTCGGTGCCTCCCGTATGGATGAGACCGTACTGCTTGCACAGCGCTGCACACTCTGCCTTGTCCTCCGGGCTGTTGCGGGGATGCTCCACCTCGATGCCATCGATCATTCCCTCTTTGGCAAGCTGGCGTACCAGCGGCATACTTTTGTAAACGGTCGGGTGCGCAAACACCACCACCGCACCGGCTGCCTTGGCTGTGGCAAGCACCTCCTGCACCGAAGGATACTTTACCTGATGCAACACCACGCCGCGCGGCTCCCAGCCAAAAAGGTAACTGTACAGCCTGCCATATACGGCATCGCACAGGCCCAGCTGATGCAGTGCCTCCATAATGCCGCTTTTGAACAGTACACCGCTGTCTTTTGCGTATTCCAGTGCCTGTTCCGTGCGGAACTGCGGATACAGCGCTTCGATCTCCTTTGCGCTTTGCAGACCGCACTCGTTGCGGCGCTGGCGCAGGATGTCGCAGTGCTCCCTCAGCTCCCGGTTTTCCGGATCCGGGTAATAGCACAGCAGGTGCACCCGGTGATGATGCTCGTGGTCGTAGCCGGTGAGCTCAGCCGCCGGGAGCAGATGCACCCCGTCCTGCACCGGGTGCTCATAGCAGTAATTCACACTGAGCAGGGTATCATGGTCGGAAATGGCCATGGTGTCCAGACCCGCCCGCGCCGCCATGAGCGGCAGACGGTGGATGGGCACCGAGCCATCGGAACAGGTAGAATGATTGTGAAGATCGCCGGGCATAGAAATTGAAACCTCCATGAACCCCCCTCAGCCGCCTGCGGCGTCAGCTCCCCCGAGGGGGGCTTTTCTTTTGCAAATGCTTTTTATCCGCAAAAGCTGCCGTGCTCCGTTCCGCTAAAAAGCTCTCCCTTTCGGGAGAGCTGGCATTGCGAAGCAATGACTGAGAGGATCTTTATTAGTTCTTATAGAAATTGATCAGGCAGCCATCTGCCAGGATCTTGCGCTCATCGGCGGTCAGCGGGGCCATGTACAGGCTGAACTCCTTGACGGAATTGCCCAGCACATAGGCCTTGATGTTCTGCAGATCGCCCTTGAGCGCTTCGCGGACGTTGGGGATGAACACATAATCGCCCAGACCGAAGGGCGTTGCGCCCACCAGCTGCAGCGGCAGCATACCCCAGTTGATGAGGTTGGAGCGGTAGCGCTTGGTGGCATACTCGGTGACGATGTTGGCCCCGGCACCCAGCACGCGCTGACAGCTGGCAGCCTGCTCACGGGCAGAACCATCGCCGGGCTTGACAGCAAAGATGGTGGATGCGATCTGCACATCATCCCATGTCAGATCCTCGCAGCCGGGCACTTTGTGCAGCTGGGCCAGCACCTCGGCGCTGCCCTCGCCTGCACGGCGGGCCTTTTCCTCGGCCTGCACAGCCTTGGCGCGGCCCACGTACTCCGGGTCCTTGCGGCTGAGGGTGAACTCTGCCAGACCCAGCGGATTGGAGCGGAAGGACGAGGTCTCGCCGGAGGGGATGAGCTCGTCCGTGGTGGTAACAGGATCGGTGATGTAGGAAGCTACCTTCAGCAGCAGATTCTCGCCCAGCGGTGTGATCTCGGGCCAGTCCTTGATGTTGGGACCCAGCTTGAGCAGTGCATCGTAATCGCCTTTGCCAAAGCCCTGATACACGCGGGTATTGTAGCTGGAAGGATCGTACTGATACTCAGGCACAGTGGGATCATAATCAATGTCGGTGGCCGGGGTCAGGATGCCGCCGTTGGCCGTGGTAGCTGCAATGCTGCGGGCATCCATCAATGCTACGCCGGAAAGCTGGCCGTTGCCAGGCTTGGAGCCCTCACGGCTGGGGAAGTTGCGGGTGGTATGGCGGATGGACAGCGCGCCGTTTGCGGGCACATCGCCTGCGCCGAAGCAGGGACCGCAGAAAGCCGTGCGGATGGTTGCACCGCTTGCCATCAGGTCGCTGATCACACCGGTGCGCACCAGCTCCATCATGATCGGCTGGCTGCCGGGGTACACGCTGAGTGCGTAGTCGCCGCAGCCGCCGGTATGGCCCTTGAGGATGGAGGCTGCCTCATAAATGCTGTCGTAAAGACCGCCTGCACAGCCTGCAATGACGCCCTGATCCACACGCAGCTTTCCGTTCTCGATCTTGCTGCACAGGTCAAGGCTGACGTCCTTGCGGCCGATGAGCTTCTGCACATCCTGTTCGCAGGCGTGGAGGATATCCTCAAGGTTTGCGTTCAGTTCTTCAATGGTGAATGCATTGGAGGGGTGCATGGGCAGTGCGATCATCGGGCGGATCGCAGACAGATCCACTTCCACCACGCCGTCATAGTAGGCCAGATCCGCCGGGGCCAGCTTTTTATAGTCGGCAGCGCGGCCGTGCACAGCAAGGAAGCGATGGGTGGTCTCGTCTGTCTCCCAGATGGAGGACAGGCAGGTGGTCTCGGTGGTCATCGCATCGATGGCGTTGCGGGTATCCTGACGCAGGGACGCAATGCCGGGGCCAACGAACTCCATGACCTTGTTCTTGACGTAGCCGCTCTTGAACAGCTTGCCCACCAGTGCGATCGCCACATCGTGGGGGCCGCAGCCTGCGGGCAGAGAGCCGGTGAGATAGATGGCCACGACGCCCGGGCGGGCAACATCATAGGTGCGGCCCAGCAGCTGCTTTGCCAGCTCGCCGCCGCCCTCGCCAATGGCCATGGTGCCCAAAGCACCATAGCGGGTGTGGGAGTCGGAGCCCAGGATCATTTTGCCGCAGCCCGCAAACTTTTCGCGCATGTACTGATGGATGACTGCAAGGTGCGGGGGCACAAAGATGCCGCCGTACTTTTTAGCAGCGGACAGTCCAAAGCGGTGGTCATCCTCGTTGATAGTGCCACCCACAGCGCACAGGCTGTTGTGGCAGTTGGTAAGCACATACGGAATGGGGAATTTCTCCAGACCGGATGCACGGGCCGTCTGGATAATGCCAACAAAGGTGATGTCATGGCTGGCCATGGCGTCAAACTTGATCTTCAGGTTATCGGCATCGCCGCTGGTGTTATGGGCCTGCAGAATGCTGTAGGCCATAGTACCGGTCTTTGCGTTTGCAACGGCTGCTGCATCAAAGCCTTTTGCGGCCAGCGCGGCAGATGCATTGCCGTCTGCCGGCACCCACTCCCCGCGGGCATAGTATGCACCGCCGGTGCTGCACTTGATCATATCCAACATCTCGATTCGCCTCTCTTTTTGTATTTTCCCGCCCGCCGCAATTGCGGGCATTGCCCCGGCAGTGCGGCTATTCATCCCGAAAACAGCCGTCCCCTTAGCCTTCACCCCTTGGGGGGGAAGCCATTAAGCAAACCAGCTTTTCAAAGACTTATAACCCCTGCCCTGTTACGGCAAAAGCCGTATTTAATTTTTATTATAGCATGAAAGGGCGAAAAGAAAAAGCATTTTTTATGAACCCTTACTGCACCTTTGCGGCGGCTTCCTGCTGCTTTTCCTTTTGCAGTCTGCGGAACACCACAAAATAGGCCGGGATCAGGAAGAAGCAGGCAAAGAGCCATGCCACCGGGCTTGCGATGCAGGCGGCAAAGTAGCCCCACAGCGGCACGAACCAGAAGCCCACCATGGCGCGGGCGATCATTTCAGCCACACCGGCAAACATGGCAAGGCCGGAGTGTCCCAGACCCTGAATGGTGTAGCGGTAGATGATAAGCACTGCCAGCGGGATGTAGAACACACTGTTCCAGAAGATGAAGTCCTGCGCATTGGCCATAATGGCGGTCTCGCCTGCGTCCAAAAACAGGCCGATCAGGGGCTTGTCCAGCACGCGCAGGATGAGGAAGGAGGCCACGCTGTACACGCAGCCGATGCCCAGTGCGGTGTTCACGCCGCGGTTCACGCGGCCCAGATCCTTCGCGCCCATATTCTGGCTGGTGTAGGTGGTCATGGCGGTGCCGATGCTCTCCAGCGGCACGCTGAGGAACTGCGCCGCCTTGCCGCCTGCAGTCTGCGCAGCCACGATGTCGCTGCCGAGACCATTCACAGCGCCCTGCAGTACCACGCTGCCGATGGCCGTGATGCTGCACTGCAGTCCCATCGGGATGCCCATGTTGCACAGCTTTGCGCAGTGGGTAAGGCTGAAACGGCCCTCTTCCCTGCTCCAGCGCAGCTCCGGGTAGTGGCGCATGATGTACAGCAGACTGCCAAGGCCCGCCACCGCCTGACTGAACACGGTAGCAAAGGCCGCACCGAATGCGCCCATGTCGAATACGATGATGCACACAAGGTCAAGAGCGATGTTCAAAAAGCTTGCCACCAGCAGGAAGTACAGCGGACGCTTGCTGTCGCCCAAAGCGCGCATCAACGCACTGGTCACATTATAAAGCAGGGTGAACGGGATGCCCCAGAAAATGGTGCGGATGTAGATATCCGCAAGGTCGATGATGTTTTCCGGCGTATTCGTCCACACCAGCACCGAGCGGGTCAGTGCCACCGTAACGATGGTGAGCACCACCGCAAAAAAGATGGACAGCCACACTGTATTGGCGGTGTAACGGCGCATTTCCTTGTAATCCTTGGCACCGAAGGTCCAGGAGATCGGGATGGAAAAACCGCAGGCGATGCCGTTCACAAAGCCCAGCACCAGATAATTCAGGCCGCCCACACTGCCCACAGCGGCCAGCGCTTCCACGCCCACAAAGCGGCCCACGATGATGGTATCGGCCAGATTATAGAACTGCTGGAACAGACTGCCCAGCATCAGCGGCACCGCAAACGCAAGGATCAGCTTGAGCGGACTGCCTTGGGTCATATCCTTTGTCATAGTATAAAATCCTCCTGCCACACTGGGAACCGGCTTGATGTCGTGATTTTTGCCGTGAAAAACGCCCTGCCGGAAAGGGGCAGGACGTTGTGTGCATTCATGAATGATATTATAGCGGAGTGACGCAGGATTTACAAGATTTGCATTGCATCAACATTTACGAATTTCTGCAGAAAGAATTGGTGATTTTGCTTATTCCGAGTAATGCGCAAGGAACTGCTTGGTGCGCTCTTCCTGCGGGTGCTCGATGAGCTGCCGGGCAGGGCCTTCCTCCACCACAACGCCGCCATCCATGAACATGATACGGTCGGCCACGTCACGGGCAAAATGCATCTCGTGGGTGACGATGATCATGGTGGTCTTGCGGTCAGCAAGGTCACGCAGAACTTTCAGCACCTCGCCGGTCAGTTCCGGGTCAAGGGCGCTGGTGGGCTCGTCGAAGCAGAGGATGTCCGGGTGCAGGGCCAGTGCGCGGGCAATGGCCACGCGCTGCTGCTGACCGCCGGAGAGCTGGTTGGTCATGCGGCCCTCCATGCCCGTCAGCTCGACGAGGTCGAGGATGTGCATGACGCGCTCGCGGATCTCGTCCTTCGGCACCTTGCGCAGCTTCAGGCCGTAGGCCACATTGTCGAACACGTTGTAGTGCGGCAGCAGGGCGTAGGACTGGAACACCATCGCGGTGTCGCGCTTGTTGGGCGTGAGGGCGTTGATCGGCTCGTCGCCGAGGTAGATCTCGCCCTCGTCGGGGCTTTCAAAGCCCGCGATCATGCGCAGCGTGGTGGTCTTGCCGCAGCCGGAGGGGCCGAGCAGCGTGACGAAGGAACCCGGCTCGATGGTCAGCGAGGTGTCCTTAACGGCATAGAAGTCCTTGCCGGTCTTGGGGTCCTGATAGATTTTGGAGATATGGTCGAGGCGAACGCCCTTCTTGATCTTATCCATGGCTTAGCCCTCCTTCATTTTTTTGCTGGTGCCGAAATGGTTCATAAAGAGATTCATCAGCAGCACCGCGCCGTAGGTGATGACGATGAGGATCGTCGCGAACGCGCAGGCGAGGCTGTAGGAGCCCTTTTCGGCAAACTCGTTGATCTGCACCGTGATGAGCAGGAACTGCGGCGTCACGAGCAGGATGATGGCGGAAATTGCGGTGATGGAGCGCACGAACGCGGTCACAAGGCCGGAGAGGAAGGAGTCCTTGATGAGCGGCAGCGTGACGGTCATAAAGACCTTGAAGCTGTCCGCGCCCATGTCGTAGGCGGATTCCTCGATGGACTTGTCGATCTGACGCAGGGCGGAGATGCCGCTGCGCGTGCCGGTCGGCAGCGAACGCACGACAAAGACGATGATGAGGATCAATCCCGTGCCGTAGAGCCCCTGCAGGAAGCCGGTGCGGAACACGCCCGCGGAGAAGCCGCGGATGTAGCCGACGCCGAGCACCGTGCCGGGCACGGCCATGGCGAGCATGGACACCGCCTCGATGAAGCCCTTGGACTTAAAGCTCCGCTTGACGACGAGGTAGGAGATGATCATGCTCAGCAGCGCCGTGATGGGGGCGGAGATGAGGCTCAGGCGGAAGGAATCCCAGAACGCCTGCAGACCGTGGTAGCGCGTAAAGATGAGCTTGAACCATTTGCCGGTGAGCGGGAAGAACTTGTAGCCCCAGGTGGGGAAGAACGCGCCGATGGGCACGCACAGGTACATGAGGATGACGAAGGTGGCGGCAAGACCGCAGAGAATGGTCAGCGGGATCTTGACGCTCTTATCCTCGATGAGCATACGGCCGCGGGAGGCCTTGCCGGTCAGGGTCGCGGCGGTCTTGCGCTCGAGGTAATACTTCTGCACCGCAAACATCGCCAGCGTGATGCACAGCAGCACGACCGCCATCGCCGCCGCGCCCGGCTTATCGTAGGAGCCGGTGATCTGCAGATAAATGGTGGTGGCGAGGGTATCGTAGGAGCCGCCGATGAGCATGGGGTTGGCGAAGTCGGCGATGGACTCGATGAAGGTGACGAGGAAGGCGTTGCCGAGGCCGGGGAGCATCAGCGGCAGCGTGACGCTGGTGAAGACCTTCCAGCGGCTCGCGCCCATGTCGCGCGCGGCCTCCTCGAGCGAGGGATCGATGTTCTTCAAAAGACCCTTGAGCATCATGTAGCACACGGGGAAGAAGGTGAGCGTCTGCACGACGGCGATGCCCCAGAAGCCGTAGACGCTGTTGTCGTAGATGCCGAGCAGGAAGCGGGTGATAATGCCCGACTTGCCGAAGAGCATGATCATGGAAAGCGACAGCACGAACGGCGGGGAGACGACCGGCAGCATCGAAACGACCTTGAAAAGGCCGCCGACAAATTTACCGACGCGGACGTAGACTTCGACATAGGCGAAGAGCAGGCCGAGCAGCGCCGAGAGGATGCCGACGAGGAAGCCGACCTTGAGCGTGTTGGTGATGGCCTTGGTAAAGGTGGGCATGGCGAAGATGCGCTCGAAGATGCCGAAGCCGAAGCTGCCGTCGCCCACGAAGCTGTCCACCAGCAGGATCGCCAGCGGATAGAGAATGAACAGAGTCAGAAAGGTGATGAGCACGACGATGGTGGTGACCATGATGGGATCGGTCATCAGCTTTTTCCGGTCCAGCGCCGCGCTTTGAGAACGTGCCATAGGGAGCTCCTTTCTTGGTGGTTTGGAGGAAAACGCAGGCGGGGCAGCGGCTCATGCCGCCGCCCCGTCGGGATCGTTGGGTCGATGCGATAGACGATGTAGGGAGAATTACTTCACCTGGAAGCGGTTCTCGTCGCCGGTGTTCGCGCCGGAGGCGGCCAGAGCATTCATGACCTCCTCAACGTAGGTCTTGATGTTCTTGGTGGCGTCGTCGAAGTCATAGTCCATGACGTTCTCGGGGTCCAGACCGAACTCCGCGGCAGCCTCGGGCTGGGTGGCGTTGTCAATGACCAGGAACTGATAGGAGCCGTTCTGAGCGGCGAGGTTCACGCAGTCGGGAGAGAGCGCGTACTCGATCCACAGCTTCGCGGCGTTGGGGTGCGCGGCGCCCTTGAAGATGGCGGTAGCGCCGATCTCACAGGAGGTGCCGGAGGACGGGATGATCAGCTCGATGTTATCGTAGCCGTTGTCGATGATCTGGGTGATGCCGTCATGCAGGAAGCCGATGCCGATGACGCACTCGCCGGTGCCGACGTTCTTGCTCGGGCCGGAGCCGGACTTGGTGTAGACCTCAATGTTCTTATCGAGGTCGACGAGGTACTGGATGCCCTCATCGTGGCCGTACTTCTGGATCATGGTGTTGATGACCAGCTTGGCGGTGCCGGCGGTGTTGTAGTTGGACAGCCAGATCAGGCCCTTGTACTCGGGCTTGAGCAGGTCGGGCCAATCCTGAGGAGCCTCAAGACCCATGCGCTCGAGCTCGTCGGTGTTGACCATGAAGCCAAGGATGCCGGTGTAGATGCCGTACCAGTAGCCGTCAGCGTTCTTGTACTGGGGCTTGGCGATGTGAGAGGCGTTCTCCGCCTGATAGGCCTCGAGCAGACCCTCGGCCGCGCAGACGTTGTAGGGATCGGTCGTGCCGCCGAACCAGACGTCGGCGGAGGGGTTGCCGTTCTCCTCTTCGATCTTGGCCTGGACCTCGCCGGTGGACAGGCGCTGATACTCTACCTTGATGCCATACGTCTTTTCAAAGTTCTGGCAGGCAGCGGCCAGATACTCCTCCTCGCAGGAGCCGTAGACCACGAGCTTGCCCTCGGCCTTGGCGGCGTCGACGAGGCTGGTCTCTTCGGCGCCCTGCTGATCGTCAGCGGGGGCCTGAGTGTCGTCCTGCTTGCTGCCGCAGGCGACCAGGCTGAGCGCCATCACCAGGCAGAGGAGCAGAGCAATGAGCTTTTTCATGCAAATTTTCCTCCAATTCAAAATTTATCCGGGGGCCATCGGGAACGTTCCCGATCCCATCAGATTGCAAAAATATTACAACTTATACGGAACGATGGCAAGAAAATTTGCCGAACTTAGCAGTTTTACACGCAATTTATCAGATTTGTCCGGTGCCCTTGTCAGAATCGTCCCACATTGTCAAAAATGTGACAAAATCGCCGGGGGAAGGAGGGGCTGCGGGCGGGGGCGCTAAGACTCTGTGCCGGGGGCGTTCTGATAAAAAATGTCCTCCCGCGTGCGCATCGGGTAGCGGATGAGCGCGGCGGCGTCGAGGTCCTCGCGGCGCAGCTCCACCGCCGAAATGCGGCGGTTGGTGTAGGTCGTGTAGTAATAGATGCCGCGGTCGGCGTTCCAGCAGGAGGTGTAGATGGTCCGCTCGTATTCGCCGGGGCGGACCTGAACGACGGAGCCGTTGTTGGCGGGGCCCAGCGTGAGGCTCACGGCGTCGGCCGTCTCCTCGTGCCTGTCGGTGAGCACGAAGCCGCGCCAGCAGCTCCAGCCGCCCAGCGCCTGGGCGGCGCTCGAGTAGCGGTCCTGCTCCAACGCGATCATCATGGCGGCCAGCTGGTTGTAGTCGGCGGACCAGGCGTCGATGACGGAGGGCGTCGCAATCTCGCCGAGCACCTCGCGGATGGCGGCAATCAGATGACGGCCGATGATCGGATAGTGCTCGGCGCGAACGCCCACCGAGCAGTGCCGCATGGCGGTATGCCTTAGGGCGCCCGCAAGCACGGACGGATCGTCGATGTGGGTCGCGTATGCGTGGACCGCATGTGCGAGCGCACGCGGCTGGGAGCCCGTGCGTTGGTGCGTCATGTTGAAGAGCTGCTGGAACTCAGGATTGTGGGTGAGGAGGCGCGAGTAGAAGTGAGCGAGCAGCGCCTCGCCTCGCCGTTGGTGGCGAGGATGGGAGCAGTTGCCTTGACGACGGCCTTCTGCTAGTCGTTGAGCATGTGTGGGTTCCTTCTTTGTGTTGTTTCTCTTAGCCGAAGGATAAGTCAGGGCGCGCGCCCCGAGCCTGTTCTGAAGAATACGCTTGCATTTCGAAACGCACGCGCGAGAGGAAAAACCATGAGGCGGCGTGTTTGGACGCCGGGGCGCGAAGCCGTCGGACGCGGCTGCGAACTGCGGGGCAGGGAAAGGGGGCGGCCCGGAGAGAAGGCGTTCCTAGACGAGAACCTTCTCGATGCCGCCGTTCTTCACGGTGCGGATGAACTGGTCGCGCCAGTTGGCGCCCAGGATCTGGCGGGCCATCTCGACGACGATGTACTCGGCGTCCATGTCGGCGCGCTCCTCATAGCGGGAGAGGCCCTGCAGGCAGCCGGGGCACGTGGTGAGCATCTTGACGTGGCCCTTGATGCCGGCCTTGGCCCTGGCCTTCTCGATCTCCTCGAACTTGCGGTGACGCACCTGGGAGGCGATGTCGGGGCGCTTGACGGCGAAGAGGCCCGACTCGCCACAGCAGCGCTCGGACTGCACGACGTTGGCGCCGGTGAGCTTCTTGACCGTTTCGAGCGGCGGGTTGAGCCTGAGCGGCGTGTGGCACGGATCGTGGTAGAGGTACGTGTCGGCGTGCACGGGCATGGTGATGCCGCGCTCGAGCAGGAACTCGTGGATGTCGATGATGCGGCAGCCCGGGAAGATGCGGTCGAACTCGTACTCGTCGAGCGCCTTGATGCAGGTGCCGCAGCTCACGACGACGGTCTTGATGTCGAGGTAGTTGAGCGTGTTGGCCATGCGGTGGAAGAGCACGCGGTTCTCCGTCATCATCTTCTCGGCCTTGGCGGTCTCGCCGTAGGCGAGCTGCGGGTGGCCGCAGCAGCGGTAGCCCGGCGGGAGCACGGTCTGGACGCCCGCGTGCATGAGCATCGCCTCGACGGCGAGGCCCACGTCGCCGAAG
>ENA-ORMX01001194-ORMX01001194.1-human-gut-metagenome-genome-assembly--contig:-NODE-1194-length-17573-cov-4.240895_pt1 | contig 17573 bp, 12 predicted proteins | sample MGYA00242108_ERZ509007 | MGnify/ENA primary metagenome ERZ509007 (study PRJEB26280, sample SAMEA2338745) | human gut metagenome | biome: human gut; feature: human-associated habitat; material: faeces...
AGGTTATAATAACCTCATAGTAAAAGAGAGTAGCTGGCGGAGAGATCCGTTTATGTTTGCGTCAATACGTTCCGATGAGGGACCGCTGCATATCTAAACGGCGAGACTTTTATTGATTAAATTGCCATAGGCGCAGTTTACCCAATAAACGTCTTGCCGATTTTTTATGCGTTTATTTTTCTGAGCCTATGAGAAAAGGAGGCTTTGAAGGGTATATCGGCAGCGACTACAGGAAAAAATAAAAAAAGGTGGTATTTTATGAAGCAGTATCAGAAAAAGCTTGACCAGCTTTACACTGAGTTTTCATCAGGTGAAAATGGTCTTTCAACTGAGCAGGCAGTGAAAAACTGCGAAAAGTTCGGACGAAATGTTATCACGGAGGGCAAGAAAAAGTCCATTCCAGTGATTTTTTTAGAGCAGTATAAGGACTTTCTTGTGCTTATACTCATTATTGCTGCGATAGTTTCAGCTTTCATGAAAGATGTTGAGAGCTGTGCAGTAATTCTCGTTGTTATCACAATGAACGCTATTTTGGGTACAGTTCAGACCGTCAAGGCTGAAAAGTCACTGACGAACCTTAAAAAGCTTTCTGCACCGACGGCTAAGGCGTTGCGAAACGGCGAAAAGGTAATTATCCCCTCTGAGGAGATCGCAGTGGGCGACATTCTTCTTATCGAAGCAGGCGACCAGATATGTGCAGACGGCAGGCTGATAGAATGCGCGTCTGTTCAGGTGAACGAGTCTGCGCTCACAGGCGAGAGCGTTAATATCGACAAGGATATGAGCGATATAGAGGGCGAAAAGCCTCTTGCTGAGCGTGCTAACATGGTTTATTCAGGCTCTTTTGTCACATACGGCAGAGGAAAAATGCTTGTCACTGAGGTGGGTATGGACACTGAGGTGGGCAAGATAGCTTCGCTTATCCAAAACGCATCAGAGAGAAAAACACCTCTCCAGAACACGCTTGACGAGTTCGGTAAAAAGCTTTCCATTGCTATACTTATTGTCTGTGCAGTAGTGTTCGGACTTAGTATGCTTCGTGGCGGCCAGCTTATGGATTCGTTCATGTTCGCTATCGCACTTGCTGTTGCGGCTATTCCTGAGGCTCTCAGCTCTATCGTTACTATTGTGCTTTCTTTCGGCACACAGAAAATGTCAAAGGAAAACGCTATCATAAGAAAGCTTCAAGCTGTTGAGGGCTTGGGCAGTGTTTCTGTAATATGCTCTGACAAGACCGGTACACTGACACAGAACAAGATGACAGTTAGAAAAATAATGGTAGACGGCAGGATAATCGACACTGACGCTGTTGATCTTGATGATGAAAAGGTCAAGACTATGACAAGAGCCATGATACTTTGCAACGATTCAAGCTGCAAGGACGGCGTTGAGATAGGCGACCCTACAGAAACGGCGCTTATCAATTTTGGCACAAAGCTTGGTATCGACACTGACAAGGTGAGGGAAGATCTCCCTAGAATTTCTGAGATACCATTCGATTCAGACAGAAAGCTTATGTCAACTCTGCACATTATCGACGGCGAAAAGGTGCTTTATGTAAAGGGTGCGGCTGACGTTCTTATAAACAGGATAACTTCAAGCGACGAGGAAAAGGCTGTTATAACCCAGCGTGTGGCAGAGCTTTCGGAAAAAGGTCTGCGTATACTTGCATTTGCAGAGAAAAAATTCGACAAAGATACCGTATGTCCAGAGGACGAGGACGGATTGGAGTTTGTCGGTCTTATTGCTATGATGGATCCTCCGAGAGAGGAATCAAAGGCGGCTGTTGCGGAATGCCGCAAGGCAGGCATAAAGCCAGTCATGATAACAGGCGACCATATCGTTACGGCTTCGGCTATTGCCCGTGAGATAGGTATTCTTGACGACAACTCAAAGGCTGTTGAGGGTCACGAGCTTGACGCTTATTCAGACGAAGAGCTTGTTGACTTTGTAAAGGACAAGGCTGTTTACGCTCGTGTTACACCTGAGCATAAAATAAGGATCGTAAAGGCTTGGCAGGCAAACGGCTGTATAGTTTCCATGACAGGCGACGGAGTGAACGACGCACCTGCGTTAAAGCAGGCTGATGTGGGCGTTGCAATGGGCATCACAGGAACGGAAGTTTCAAAGGACGCTGCCTCAATGGTGCTTGCAGACGATAACTTTGCAACTATAGTCAAGGCCATAAGAAACGGAAGAAATATTTACGAGAACATTAAAAAGGCTATACTCTTCCTGCTTTCGGGCAACTTTGCGGCAATTCTTGTGGTGCTTTTCAACTCACTGCTTGGACTTCCTGTTCCGTTTGCGGCAATACATTTGCTGTTTATTAATCTGCTTACAGACTCGCTTCCTGCTATCGGTTTGGGTCTTGAACCTCACTCCGAAGAGGTCATGAAACGCAAGCCAAGAAACGCAAACGAATCTATCCTCACACGTCCTTTCCTGGGCGAGATAGCATTGTATGGCGTAGTTATAGCGATAGCAGTAGCTTCGGCTTTCCTTATGGGAAACAAGACAAGCGCAGCTCTTGGTATGACGATGGCATTCGCAGTGCTTTGCTCTGCAAGATTGTTCCACGGATTCTCGTGCAAGAAAAAAGGTCCTGTTATATTCTCAAAGGAATTTTTCAACAACAAGTTCGGTCTTATGGCGTTCGGTCTTGGAATGGTATTTTTAAACTCCGTTCTGCTCGTTCCACAACTCAAGGGACTTTTCAAGATAGCAGACATGACAGGTATGCAGTTTGCATGGATATACATTCTAAGCTTTGGCTCTATGCTCGTTATCCAGCTTATAAAGGCGATATTCTTTACAAAGTCTGAAAAGTAAGGCTGTAGAGTTATCTTATAAAAGTTTCAAGGGGGGCGACCTTAGGTCGCACCTACGCAATAAAAATAACCGCTCTTCGTGATAACACGGGGAGCGGTTTTGTTTTACATATCTTCGCAAGGCAGCCAAATGCCGTCCTCTTTATGAAGTATCCTCTGATTTTCAGAGCCTCTGAATTTCAGTGAGATGTTTTTCTTTTCGAGAACAAATTCGCCGTCAACGAGGTAGTCGATAAGGCTCAGCATTTCGTCTGTGTACTGCGTTCTGTATGGTGACTTTGAGCCTGCAAGCAGGTCAGTTTCAAGGGTACAGCCTGTGTAGCACCACACGTCCTTGTCGGGAAGTTCGGTTTTCACACGGCGGAGGAGTTTTGTAAGCTCAGGCTGGTTCTCAGGCTCCATAGGCTCGCCGCCAAGGAGCGTAAGTCCTTTTATATAGCCCTTTGAGAGGGCGTTAATTATCTCGTCTGCGGTGGTATCTGTGAAAGGCTTGCCGTAGTCAAAGTTCCAAGTGTCAGGCTGAAAACAGCCCTTGCAGTGGTGTCTGCAGCCTGATACGAACAGCGTGACCCTCACTCCTGAGCCATTGGCGATATCGGTTTTCTTTATCTCACAATAATTCATTTTCCGCTCCTTTCATACATACAACGCAGGGCAATACGATTTTGTATTGCCCCGATAGTTATATGCTGTTTGCTGTTTTATGTCAATAATAATGTTCATTATTTTCGGATTTTGCAGTTTTGAATTTTTGAGTTTTCCTTGCTATAATGTTCATTTTTTTGACGAGTTGTGATTTTTGAACTTTTGAGTTTTAACGGCTATAATGTTCACTTTTTTTGAAAATCGCTCAAAAAAATTTTTGGGTTTTCCTAAAAATCACAAATGCAAAACTCTCTCCTTTATCTCTTGAGTCCTGCCCTGATTCCAGAACTGCGTGCCGATGTAGCCACAGGTGCGCCTTGCAACGTTCAGAGTGTTCTGATCTCTGTTGCCGCAGTTCGGACACTCCCATACAAGCTTGCCGTCATCTTCTACTATCTTTATCTCACCGTCAAAACCGCACTTCTGACAGTAGTCGCTCTTTGTGTTAAGCTCTGCATACATGATGTTGTCGTAAATATGCTGCATAACTGCAAGGACCGCCTCTATGTTGTTCTGCATATTCGGCACTTCCACATAGCTGATAGCTCCTCCTGGTGAGAGAGCCTGGAACTGTGACTCAAAGGTGAGCTTGTCAAATGCGTCGATGTTCTCGGTAACATGGATATGATAGCTGTTTGTGATGTAGTTTCTGTCTGTTACACCCTCGATAACACCGAAACGCTTCTGCAAACATCTTGCAAATTTGTATGTTGTGGACTCCAATGGCGTGCCGTAAAGGCTGAAATCTATGTTTGTTTCTGCTCTCCACTTTGCGCAGGCGTCATTAAGGTGCTGCATAACTTCAAGTGCAAAAGGAGTTGCTGAAGGGTCTGTGTGTGACTTGCCCGTCATGTATCTTACGCATTCGCAAAGACCTGCATAGCCAAGTGATATGGTGGAATATCCGCCGAACAGGAGCTTGTCGATAGTTTCGCCCTTTTTAAGCCTTGCCAATGCACCGTTCTGCCAAAGAATAGGCGCAACGTCTGACGGAGTGCCTTTAAGTCTTTCGTGACGGAGCATAAGCGCACGTCTGCAAAGCTCAAGTCTTTCATCAAATATCTTCCAGAACTTATCCATATCCTTATATGACGAGCAGGCAACGTCCACAAGGTTTATTGTAACAACGCCCTGATTGAATCTGCCGTAATATTTAGGCTTGCCGTTTTCGTCAAGATATGTTGTAAGGAAGCTTCTGCAGCCCATGCAAGGGTAGCACTGACCATTGCCGTTCTTGTCTACCTTAAGCTCCTTCATTTTCTTTTCGCTTATATAGTCAGGAACCATTCTCTTTGCGGTACACTTTGCAGCAAGCTTTGTAAGCTCCCAATATTTTGAGCCTTCTCTTATGTTGTCCTCTTCAAGGACATATATTAGCTTAGGGAACGCAGGTGTTATATAGACACCCTTTTCGTTCTTTACACCTTGGATACGCTGTCTGAGCATTTCCTCTATGATAGCCGCAAGGTCATCTCTTGTCTGCCCCTCAGGGACTTCGTCAAGGTACATGAAAACAGTAACGAAAGGTGCTTGACCATTTGTTGTCATAAGAGTGATGACCTGATACTGTATCATCTGAACGCCCTGAACTATCTCAGCCTTTACTCTCATTTCGGCTACCTTATTTATAGTATCCTCGTCGGCAGGGATATTAAGCTCTGCGAACTCCTTTTTTACCTCACGGCGGTATTTATCACGGGATATCTGAACGAACGGAGCAAGGTGGGAAAGTGTGATACTCTGTCCGCCATACTGTGAAGAAGCTATCTGAGCGATAGATTGTGTAGCGATATTGCAGGCTGTAGAGAAGCTGTGTGGCTTTTCTATCATGACCTCGCTTATGACAGTGCCGTTCTGGAGCATATCCTCAAGATTTACAAGACAGCAGTTGTGCATATGCTGAGCGAAATAATCGGCGTCGTGGAAATGTATCAGACCTTTTTCGTGGGCTTCAACTATATCGTCAGGAAGCAAAAATCTTCTTGTGATATCCTTGCTCACTTCACCTGCCATATAATCCCTCTGAACTGAATTGACAGTAGGGTTCTTATTGGAATTTTCCTGCTTGACTTCCTCGTTCTCGAAGTTAAGAAGAGAAAGTATCTGCTTGTCAGTAGTATTAGCCTGTCTGACGATAGAACGCTCATAGCGGTATGTGATATAATGCTTTGCCACTGTATACTTGCCGTGGCGCATGATATCGGCTTCCACCCAGTCCTGAATAGTTTCAACGTCCATAGCCCTATTCATTTCAGAGCATTTGTCCTCTATATTCTGTGCTATCTCTCCTATTTCTCCCTCAGAGAGCCTATCCTTTTCCTCCACAGTGATATTAGCTTTCGCAACGGCATTTTCTATCTTTTCCTTATCGAACGTATTCTCAGCGCCGCTTCTTTTTATTATCTTCACCTATACTCTTCCTTTCATTCTATCCTGCTCAACCACTATATATTGTGGTTGGCTGCTTTTGTCATAACATAATATTGAACATTTACTATTATACCACAATCAGAATATAAGTCAAGGGCATAGAATGATAAATAATCTACAAAAATTCCGGTTAAAAACAGAGCAGTTTGCCGAAAAAGTATTACAAATGATTACAAACACTTGATTGACAAAAAGTGTGAAAAACAATGGAATTTAAAGGGCGGATAAAGGTGTGAAGCTACAAGAAACGATGTGAACATTTTGTAAAATAAGCAGAGAAATTCCATTAACTCATTGACAAAGGGGCTTGCATATGATATAATATTAGAGTTGAATGCGCCAGTAGCTCAGCTGGATAGAGTGACTGGCTACGAACCAGTAGGTCGGGGGTTCGAGTCCCTTCTGGCGCACCAATCATTTTTGATACTCACAAAGGAAAATCCACAGTGTATAAAAAGCGTGGACTTTCCTCAGCAAGTATCTTTAAGTATCCTTGCTGAGCATATATGAAAGCTTGTAGTAACAAGCTAGGATATGTTTTGTGACATTTGTTTCGTTTCGCTCTTAGACCTTGTCAAGGCAGCTGCACATTGTGGAGCTTAAGCGAATCATCTGATGTTAATTCATAGTGGCGTCGGCACATAGGCTTGCAGTTAGCTTAACTGTTACTGGCTAGCTCGTGTTCATGTTCTGAAATGTCAAGAATGCCTGATCGGCGTGATTGAACAGTAACGAACGTCATGGCTCAAAGCGACTTAAAGACAACTCAATGTCTTGTTGTGCTTGTGTTTCACATCAGTTGACCTCATCTCAATCTTATTTGAGGACTTACGATATTTGATTTTCAAGCTGCATTTTTGATGAGTTGAATCAGCAGCTAAAAGCAAAAAGAGCTTTCCAGATGTTTGACATCGTGAAAAGCCCTTGACAATCTATTTCCAACGTGCTATAATAGAGCACGAGGATAGCATTCTCTGAAAGCTCCACAGTTGCTGTAACATCTGTGCTGCTGGGCTTATAATCTCCGGCAAGAGTTTATAAGCCTTAGAGGGTGCGATTTTTTATGCCCTCTAAATTTCCTCTGTATATTAATTATACCACCATTTTGTCAATTTGTCAATACTTTTGCGGAAATTAATGGTGGGGAATATATCTTTTATATATAAATGCAAAATGACCCCTAGTGTGTCACCGTGACACACTTTCTTGGTCTTGACATTTTAGAAACTTTTTTCGAAAAAATATTTTTCAAAAATGGAGTTGTTTCTTGTGGTTATCCTTGAGGTTCCTGAATTTCAATATGATATTGTCAAATCCAGAGGTGCTGTCTGGGACGATAAAATCAAAAAGTGGTGTGCTGATCGAAAACATTTAAATGCATTATGCGAATGGATACCGTACTATAAGGAATCTTACTACTATGGAAAAGAAGTTCAGGGTATAAATACTATTGAATTACAAGAGTTTGATAAGTTCTTTGATAATAATATAGATATTATTAATCAATATTTGTATCTATGTATTGCGAACATCAAGTGTCCTCATTGCTGGGAAGAAACGCCTGTTGTGTTTAAAATATCTTGTTATGAATATTATATAGACGATGGTTCTAATGATTTTTTTCCTTTTAGAAACTTTTCTATCCTGCCCTTAAAAGATATAATGGTTATGAATAAATCAAATCCGGTGATTTCATATCTGTATGAATATCTTCATGACAAATTCGGGTATGATATGCCCGTATTTATAACTGAGTCCTATGATGATAAAGGCAATTTAACGTATAATGACAAGGATTATTTGTGCTACAACACTTGTCGTAACTGCCACCGCCGCTTAAATATTGAAGATGAAAAGCTGTCTTTATGGTTTAGTGATGTCTTATTTGATTTTTCCTTTGATGTTTTAAAAATTGAATTAAAGTATGATTTGATTTATTCGTATTACGCAACTCCTGCAATTATAGATTTAAAAGAATATTATTATGAGATTCCCGATGAATATAAGAATTCAACAGACCCCCTTCATAGTAATTCTCCGTTTTGTACTGAGGCTTATAAAACGTGGGAAAATGAAGGTTTTTACAAAACGGAGTTTTTTGCTAAATGGAAACAAAAATTAAAAAATGCAGAAGTGATAAGATTTACATTTTAATTCATATAGCGATTTCGTATGTTGATATACTGTGCAAGTGTTTGATTGCAAATAAAAACTCCCTATGTGTCACGATGACACATAGGGAGTTTTTATACAAATTCTATTTTAAGTTTTTTGCCTAAAGCGGCGGCAAGTCTTTGAAGCGTTTTTATTGAAGGATTGGCATTCCCTGTTTCAATGTTGCTTATATCGCCTTGTGCAATGCCAGTAAGCTTTGAAAGCTCACTTTGTGTTATGCCGCTCTTTTTACGAGCGTCTATCAGTGTTTGAATTATTGTGAACTCAGGTTCAAGTGCGTCATATTCCGCTTTGAGCTTAGGATCTTTTAACTGTTCATCAAGAAAATCATTAAAATTTGTCATAGTGATCCTTTCGGCATAGAATTATATTTATAAGCATTCTGATTTATTAATTTACATTCAGCTTATCCTTAAGAGCAGTCTGAAGAACTTGCGAAAAATTTATGCCGTTGGCAACAGCAAGTTCATTTAACCAGGAGGGAATGGTCAAAGTTTTCTTGACAGACTTTTCAAAGTGCTTTTTCGCATACTCATCAACATCGACGGTCACCATATTTACAAAAGCACTTTCATAATCGTTATATTCTGCATCGATATCGATCTTATCCATATCAGGTGCAGCAGGAACTTCTTCTTTGCTGAGTTTTAACTCATACAAATAACCGGCAAGGCAATCAACTGCCATACTCATAGCTTGATTGATGTCATCGCCGCAAGTGGCAATTCCGAGAACAGGAAATATGACAGAATAGCCACCTTCTTTTTCTTTGTAAAAACAAGCCGGATACATTGATAACATATTTATACCACCTTTCATCGATAACAAGGCAAGGGCTTATTTAAGCCCTGCCTGTTTTAAAATTGCGTTTGCCGTTCCTTTTGGAATATCTCCTTTGTGGTTGGGAACAATGACGATTCCATTTTTACTCTTATGTTTATATTTGAAGTGAGAACCTCTTGCACCGTCATAATACCATCCAGCTTCTTTAAGTAGCCTATCCATTTCTTTGAACGTCATTCTATCACCACCATATATATTATATCACATTGCACGTATTTTGTCAACACGTATTAAAAACTAAGTCGCTTATCTAATGTGTCACGGTGACACATTGACATCTTTCATATACTCGTCGATCGTTTCAGCGACTTTCAGCTTTTCACGATATGTAAGGTGCGTGTATATATCGCTGGTGACAGCTATGCTGCTGTGACCGAGCCAGACCGACACGGACTTTAGCTCAATGCCGTGCTGAACCAACAGTGACGCACAGGTATGACGAAGATCGTGGAAACGGCAGCGGAAATTCATTTCTGCCATTATCCTGCCGAAACCAACAGACAGATCGTCGGGCTTGACGATCAGCCCCATATCGTCAACGCATATGTATTTAAGATATTCTCGTGAATACTTGTCACGATGAGCCGTGTAATTATCGCGCTGCCTGCGCCTAAGTTCCTTGAGGTATTTGAGCACGCCTGAGGGGAGAGGCAAGGTTCTGCGGCTTGCTCTGGTTTTTGGAACGTCTGAAAACACCAAAGTTATCTTGTGATCTTTAATGCATTTGACTACAGTATGCTGTATGCACATAGTCTGCGTTTCAAAGTTTATGTCTGACCAACGCAGTCCCAGAACCTCGCTGCGTCTGAGTCCCATAGTTCCTGCTAGAAACACAGGCGTGTAGAGGTCAGTATTTTTGACCTTGTTAAGAATTATCTCAAATTGATCTGTACTTATGAAATTTCCACAGTAACGGTCAGTGCAGGGAAGTTCCGCAAGCAAGGCTGCATTGTGGTCTGTCAAACTGTTCTTGACCGCATATCTAAGTGCCATTTTGATGTTCGAGTGATGTTTGCGTATCGTTAAGCCCGATAGACCGGCGTTGTATTTGACTAGATAATATTCCTCAAGCACACCGGGCGTGATCTCTGAAAGCGTTGTGCCTTTGCTGCGAAAGTATGGCACGATGTGCACATACACTTGGGAACGATATGCCTCATAGGTGTTGATTTTTACCGCCATCTTTCGGCTTTTGAGCCATTGCTCGATCAGATCTGCAAATAGAATATCATTTGCCTTTTTCTCAGAAATCTCGTCCTTGAGCTGCTGATTTTCCGCAGCAAGCTTTACCACAAGCCTTTCAAGCTCTTCCTTTTCGCTGATTAATTCTTCAATAGTTGTCATAATGATCCCCTTTGTTTTTAGAATATATAATATATTACAACAAAAGCAGAGATTTTTACAGCAGCAAAGCAATATCTGTCTGAAAAAGAAGGCGAAATTTGATAAAAAGCGTGCATATTCTAAAAAAAATAATTCAAGTATAGATACAGAAACATCAAATATCTGTTTTCAGACAGATAATCAAGAATGGGTCAGTTATAGACAGTTCATTTTACCCACTACCCCTTTTTAAGAAAAAATCTCCGAAAGCCGAATTTTTTTCTTAAAACCTATTGACAAATCCGATTTTTTGTTATACAATGAACTTGTGTTTTTGATGGTTGTGTTCATTGTATAGCAATGAATGCCCTGCCTCCTGCTCGAGCGGCGGGAGGCTTTTTTTATTCTGCTGTGATGAACATATATGCAGACAGTATATGTGTTGTCTGTAAAATCACCTACACGAGTTCTGATTTTCTTCTTACGAATGAATTTGCCTTTTACAAGCTTTTCTATCGTCCTGAGAACGTCCTGACGGCTCATGCCAAGAAGCTTAGATAGATCATTATAGCTTTGGAAAAAGCTCTTGTGCGAGCTGTCAGCCAGCTTACAGCACATTGTATAAACTCTGAATTCATTTCCATTCAATCTGCTCATAAGCTTTTTATCCATGGTGAAATATTTAGAAGCTGTAGATACGGCTTCAATAGTGTATGTATATGTGCCAAGCTTTCCAGGAGCATTTGTTTGGCGCTTCTGGGACTTGATAAATCCACTCTTGAGCAGTGAGCTTGCCGCACGCTTAACAGTGGATACCGAAAAGCCGCATAGTGACACAAGAGTTGTCTGCTTGACTGTGATCTCATAGCCAAGCAGATTTCTTTTTGTATTCTTGTGGATAAGACTATAGAATACACAGGCAAGTTTCAAGTCTGATGCCTGTGTAAAATGTGTAACAAAGCTGTTAGGTATTCGCATTTTTCAATTCCTCATTGTTAATGTATTGTTCCAGTGCCGCCCATTCATCGGCAACAAAATTGCTGCGTATATCAGGACGTTTCTGTATTTTCTTTATGTAGCCCCTTGCAGCGGCATAGTTCTGATCTGAAAGAAATCCTCCAAGCTCGCTGCCTACAAGTCCGTTGATCTTATATAGCAGGGCAGTGATATCGACATACGGACCATCGTCCGGGTATTCTCCTGGGAAATAGAGCTCGTCCTGATCGGTGTAATCATCTTCTTCGTCTGAGCCGCTTGTTCCATATGCCTCTGCAAAGATCTTTCGTGCCTCGTTTGCACGAAACTCATTGAGCTTTTGTACCTGTTGCTGATATTCTATGACTTGCCGTTGAGCCGCACCGGCATTTTTCTCAAGTTCAAGTGCAGCCTTATACATACTTTCGGACACAGTGCTGCCGTCTGACTTTATTTGGTCTATCTTGCCTAGCTGCATATAGTAGTCATTCATAGCACGTTCAGCAGTCTTTTTGAGGCTGTCTAATCTGTATTGATAACCTATTACACCCAGACTGTCCCAAAGCTCGTCATATGGATACATTGCTGCGGAAAGGTCAATGTTGCGAGATTTTATCGGCAGCTCGTCTATAGGTATGCGTGGCATTTTGTTAGGTAGCAGATGATATGGTGTAATATTGGTCTTTATTGGTTCACATCGCATTTTTTTGACAATAGCAGTGCCGAACGGCAGCTTTGAGAGCTGTGTTGTATCTAGCAGCGCCTTGCTGTCAACTCGTTCACCTTGGTGATCTAAAAATCCATACAGGCTTCCGCTGAAGGTCAAATAGTTTACTGTTTCATTTCCTATCATTTCAGAAAACGCTTTGTTTGTATTACCATTAAGAGATAATATGTATATCTGAATGTTACAGCCGCCTTTTATGCCTTCTTCTTCTTTTTCATATTTCTTAAGCTGTCCGTAGTCCTGAAGAAATAGATTGAAAAGAATGTTAGCTCCGGGTGAGGCATTCATCTTACTGCTGAGGTCAGGCAGCTTAGTCATTTGTCCAAATTCGTCATACATATACTCTATTTTCCTTGGCAGCTTTCCGCCCGGATACTTTCTTGCCTGTTTTGCGAGGTACAAAAATGACTGATCTGCGAACATCGAGGCGATAACGTATCGTGATTTTTCCTCATATGGAACTAGCATATATATAATGCAAGGCTGATCTTCATTGGTAAGGTCAGCAAAGTTTATTTCATTTTTAGATGTCAGCTTTTGAACACCCATATCCGTCATGAATATCTCAAGGTCTGCGGAGAGAACAGTGTATATTGAAGAACGTGTATCGCCCTGGGAGAACTTTGACGTTGAATAGGATGTTCTTGCAAGACAGCCCACAGGCAGCGCATTGAACAGTTCATCGAGAGCATTGACCATTTTCTTATTGCCGCTTTCGTCTTCGATCACTGTATTATATACGCCAAATTCAGTGAAGAATGTTGTTATGCTGTACATATTAACGTTTGACATATCACCTTTTTCATAGCCTTTATCAAGAAAATAGTATATCAAGGCGCTTAAAAGTGACCTTGCAGAGTCTGTCCATATTGCTTCGCTTTGTACATCGTCTGTAAGACAGTGGGCAAACGAGCTGACAAGCTTAGAGGTTTGTGAAAGATCGTTGCTTCCGCTCCGTTTTGCAGCGAGATATTCGTCAATGATAAGTTGTAGAGGATTCCAACAATCAGATCGGTCCGTATCGATAAGATTAAGAGTGACTATCTTATATCCGTTATTTGCAAAATCTTCATATGTCAGTTCAAGCAACTCGCCTTTCATATCGTTTATGATAAGCGAGGGCTTATTTTTTGAGTTAGCCATAAGCCGCATACTTGGCAGCACATAGCATTCGCCTTTACCTGAACGAGGAGCGCCTACTATCATAGTGTTGTATGTGCCAGTTTCAACATAGTACATACCATTGCTTTCACCAATGAGCATACCAGCTTGTTCCGCTGACTTTATATTATCCATAGGGACTGCCTGAAAGTGTTCAAGAAGCTCATTATCTTCCATGAATTTATTATCACCCTTGATGTCCTTGCTGTCATTCTTCATACGCCACAGAGTATGGAGCTTTACTGTTATACACAAGCCTACTACCATTGCCAGGATAATTTCAAAAATGAACATCATAAATCCTGACGGAACAATGATGTTCCACGGCATAAAGTGAGTGCTTGTGTATTCACCAGAGCGTTCGTTAAGGCTTACCCTGCGCATACTTTTAAAGATGTAAATAAAAATGCTGTTAAAGATCACATATAGTATCGATGTAGCTATTGCAAATTGTTTTATTCTGACATTTCGGCGGTCTTTGTCTTTTTCAATAGGTGTTTTATTCACCGCATTTAAAATACGCATAGCAAGATCATAGATCCAGCCAAATACAAAAAGAATTTTTGCGATGATAAGATTTTTTATGCGCTTAAGTTTTTCAAGATCCATATTAGTTCCCCTTTATATGCTATGATATTGTTCTTTTGCTTTCGCCATTTCCTGCTCGATCTCAAATTCTCTCATAAGACGTGCGGTTTTTGCTTCCTCAGATTTAAGGGCGTTGCGCAGCATACTTGATGATTTATGAAGAAGTGTCCTCTGCGCCTGCATACAGCCTGCAAGTCTGAACTCAAATGGTATATCCGCTTTTTTACCGCTTATTATCTTTTTAGCAATGTCATTGCCTGAGCGTGCTGACTTTCTCAGCCATTGATATGCTGCTTTCTTTTGACCGTCACGAAGCAGCATTAAACCATAAGCGAGCTGTCCACTGTTGTTGCCGTTTAAAGCGCACTGACGGAAGCACTTTTCAGCCATTTCGTTTTTATTTTCAGACAGATACATTTTTCCAAGAATATACTGTGCATTTGGATCGTTGTATTCAAACGCAGAACGCTTAAGGTATTCTTTAGCTTTTGTATTATTGAATGAGCTATAGTATTTGCCTAGAGTGTATATCGCAGGCTCAAATTCCTTATCGGCGGCTGATGAAAGGTAGCGTATTCCTTTTGAAACTTCTGTTGATTTTCTGCTATCAAGAAGAATTTTCCCTGCAGCATACATTCCGTATGTATTATCCTTGTCTGCGGCTTTGATGAAATACTGCAATGCTTTTCTTTTTTCCTGAAATGAAAGATACAATTTACCAAGGCGGTACGCTGCTATTCCCATAACATCATCCTTATGCTCAGCAGCGTGCATGAGGTGCTTTTCTGCAAGAGCATTGTCATTGAATTGCTCCTGATAGAGTTTTCCGAGAGTGTATGCTGCATAGTAATTATCTTTTGCTGCTGAACGTTCTAAGTATGATGCCGCCTTGTCATATCTCTCTTGTGAAAGATACAGCTTGCCAAGACTATATTCACACAATCCTGTTTTATCCTGTGCGTTTTCAGCACCCTTTATCAGGACTTTTTCAGCCTTTTGAAGATCTTTTTTGTTGTCGCTCTGATAGAGCTTACCGAGCATATATTGTGCTTTATAGTTATTGGAGTCTGCCGAGAGCAGCAGATATTTTTCAGCACATTCAAGGTCTATATCCGTTCCTTTGCCATTCAGATACATCATACCTATCTTGTAGCTGATATTATCGTCATGGTTTTTCGTGAATACTTTCTCTAAACCTTTTAAAGCTTCAGCGTAAAAATTATGCGCACTTGATAGGTCTTTTTCTACTCCTTGTCCCAGTTCATAAGCTTGTCCTACGGCATAACTTGCGAACGGCATTCCGCCTTTGCTGCTTAGTGAGCGCATATAATAGTCAAATGCTTTGGCATAGTCTGTTTCAACACCAGAGCCGTATTTGTATATGTTTCCGAGAGCAAAATAAGCATATTTATTTTCAGACAGCTTATAATGCTCTATGGCTGAGTTATAGTCTTGAGTAACGCCAAGCCCATATTCGTACATTTTACCTATACGATAGTTGAGATAGGATTTTGTCCAATTATCACGTTTGTCATCACTCATGCTTACTATGGACAGCAGCTTGTGAAAATCTTCAAAGGCTTTGCTGTAATATTGCTGACTTAATGTATCGCCGTCATTGGATTTTAGCATTTGGCTGTCATAAAGCTTGCCTATGTCATATGTTGCGATAATATTTCCGCTTTTGCTTTCTATTGAGAGTATTTCAAAAGCTTTTTCGGGGTCTTTCTTTATGACTGCTGATTTGTTCTGTTCATTTCCGTACATATAGTCGAGGGCAAGCTTATAGTTCTTGCTCCAATCTATGCGTAGACGTTCCACTGCCTGATCGCTTTTATCATTTTCAGACAGATACGCTTCAGGCTCTTGCGGAAAAATATCCGTGCTGTAGTCAGGAGCATTTGGTTCATACAACTCATCATAATTTCTTGAAGATAGGTACATTTCCAAATCATCAGGGATATCAGAGTTTTCTAAAGAGTCATAAGGCATAGCATCCTCAAAATCATCTTTTTTATTTTCAGACAGATACACTTTTGATTTCTGCGAGGAAATACCGTTGTTGTAGTCAGACTCATTTTTCTCAGAAAAGCCTTCGCTTTCTTTTTCAGACAGATACGTTTTCGTTTTGGGAAAGTAAGAAGTATTATCAAGATCTATATGGGATTGCAGATCCTCAGGTGGTTCAAAATTGACATTCTTTGTGTTGTAGTATTCACGGCAGATAGAAAGAAATGAGTTTCCTACTCTGGAGTAAAAACCTGACGGATCGTGAAGCTGATGTTCTTTATACTCAGCCCACCTTGAATTTTGTCCGTATCTGTTTCGGAACATTGCTTGTGTGCTGTCGAGCTTATGAAGATATGTGTCAAACATTATTTGCAAAGTTTGATTTTCTGATATGACAGATCTTATACAACTGTCAATCTCGTTTTTTGTCACATCATTTTGTTTTGCATACCACCACTGCTTGCCGCTGTTTTTTAGGTCATCAGGAAGCTTATCGATAAGTGCGTTTATTTTTTGAATACTGCTTGCAAACTCGGACTTGATATGAGGTGCAAGCACGTTTCTTTGAAATTCAGTAAGGTTAGCAGCGGCGGCACTTTTGTCAATGAAGTGCGTCATTTCAGTTTTCAAAGCGTTGAATGCTTTCTGCTCGATATCGTCTTGACCTTTGTTTTTGTATGTAATGCGTCTATCTTCAAGTCGGTGATATTCAAGAAGCTGATAATGGATATGTACATTACCTGTATTGACGTGAATGCTGCCGACCCAGTAGCAGTTACTTGCATCCAGCTTTTCTGATTTGTCTATCATTTTGTTAATGCCTTTTCGTGCGGCTTCAATAAGTGCCTGGCGGTTGAGCTGATTGCCGACTATGAAATTATTCTGCCGCAGATATGCGTTATCAAATGAGATAACTCCTGCATATTTTGGACAGCCCTCAGAGCGGCTGACAGCTTCAAGCTGACGCATCTTGTCTATATCGGCAGGAGTCAGACTATCTTGTGTGCTTGTGAAAGCACCTAATGAGCGTTCAGCTTTTATGTTTTGAGCCTGACTTTTCTCGTTTGGTACAAATTCTGAATATACATACTCCATTTCGTTGGCGTGTTTGTTCGGCTCAAAAGCTTCAGGGCGGAGCATATAGTCCAGAAAATCGAATATCTTGTTGCCACCGTCACCGCTTATTCGCCACTTGTATACGAATTTGCATTTGTGAAATATTCCTGGTGTCATTATTAGTCACTCTGTTCGTCTTGCAAGGAGTCTGCACCCTTATCAACTGAGCGCTGATGTACGATGCTCTTGTAGTTGTCATTTGATCGTGACATGACGTCATGCGGTTCGCTGTCACTCAGACGCTTGTCGGCTGAGTGGAATTCCTGCACTTCGTAGAAGTGCAGAAGCGTATTAATTCCGTCACGTTCCTGATATATCATGCTGTTATTTTCTTTTGCAATCGTCAGCAGCTTCTCAATGTTATCTTGAATGTTTTTCAAACATTCATCGTTTGGTGTTTGTTTGATGTTATTGTAGGCACTGTCTATAAGAAACGCAAGACAATTGCTGTATGTTTTAATTCCGTTCAGCTCCATTATCTTTAAAAACCTTTGATAATGTAGTTCTGAAAAAGACAGCAGCTTATTGATAGGTTTGCTTTTCATTTTTTCATCCAACCTTTCCGTGTAGTTTGATTTTATTTTGTGATATCTAAGTTAGAGGTGTGGGTCAAGAGCATAAAGGCACGATATCGTGCCTGCTGGAAACCTCGGTAGAACCGAGGTTTCAGGTGGGATACTGTGATATCATCGGGACTTTTTCTATATACGATTTATATACGATTTTTTGTATATAATTGTAATTTATAT
>ENA-ORMX01001195-ORMX01001195.1-human-gut-metagenome-genome-assembly--contig:-NODE-1195-length-17569-cov-4.835503_pt1 | contig 17569 bp, 19 predicted proteins | sample MGYA00242108_ERZ509007 | MGnify/ENA primary metagenome ERZ509007 (study PRJEB26280, sample SAMEA2338745) | human gut metagenome | biome: human gut; feature: human-associated habitat; material: faeces...
TAAAATCCCTTTCTGGAGACAGAGTACGGGTTCGACCCCCGTCGGCGGCATGGACAAAAAGCACCTGAAATCGCTTGATTTCGGGTGCTTTTTGTTTGCCCAAAACCCGCCGGATAACCCACTTGCAGGAAATGAAATACTAAAACAGCCCCGAGGGACCGTCAGGCTCCCCCGGGGCTGCTGCGATGTATGGCTTTTTCGTCCGGGCATTTTACTTTTCCTGCGCTTTCCGCTCTGAATGGGGCAAGGGGTGCTTTTTGCAAGCCACAGTTCTATCTGCCCGGGACAGGCATATACTCATAGCAAGCTGGCAACCCCAAAAAGGAGGAAGAAATTGTGGACGAGTATTACCGTGCAGTACGGCAGCTGCCTTCGTGGTTGGCACAGCCTTTGGGGCAGCTTCCGACATCAACAGCGGCACAGATCCATGAGCTGCGATTCCGGACAGGGCATGGCATTTTTCTTACGATGTCAGGTCGCCAGATTCTCCTGAAGGAACTTTCTGAGTGTCCGCAGTCACTGCGGGAATGCATACTGGATCAGCTGCAGCTCGAAGAAATCTTTCACACTCTGTGCGGTGGTGCAGTCCATGCACATCAGAACGAACTGACGCAGGGGTTCCTTACCACACCGTCCGGCTGCAGGGTCGGAGTTGCCGGCCGCTATGTGGACCGCGACGGGCAGATGATCCTGCAGCAGGTGCAGTCGTTGAATCTGCGGATCGCGCGTGCAGTTCCTCTGATGCTGCCGGACAGGCTTTGCGAGATCCTGCAAAGGCATTTTATCGGGATGCTTGTAGTCGGTGAACCGGACAGCGGCAAAACAACATTTCTGCGGCAGATCGTTCAAAGCCTTGCAGGAATGCAGCGGAGAGTCTGCGTGGTGGACGAGCGTGGTGAAATTTATCCGCAAGAACTTTCAGGTCCGGATCAGCAGCTGCCCGCAGTGGATACCCTGTCCGGCATTCCAAAGGAGCGTGCCGTGCAGATGGCGCTGCGCACTCTTTCACCGCAGGTGATCGTTCTGGACGAGCTGGGTTCACTGGCTGAAACAGCAGCGCTGGAGCAGGGCTTTTTCAGCGGGGTGGATTTTATTGCAAGCGTTCATGCCGCAAGTGCGGAGGAAGCAGTCAGACGACCGCAGGTGAAGGCTTTGCAGCAGCAGGGAATGCTGCGTGTACTGGTGCTGCTGCAAGGCTGCGCCGAGCCGGGCAGAGTCCGGCAGATCGATGAGCTATGATCCAACTGTTTCATTGGATGGGAGCAGCGCTGCTTCCGCTGTGCGGATGGCTGACCGGAGCAGCCCTGCAGGCAGGAAAAGAGCAGCATATCCTGCAGCTGCGGCATACTGTGGAATTGCTGCGGCGCATCCGGCAGGAAGTGGCATACCGCAGGCCGGATATGGAGCTGCTCTGCCGCTGTCTGATACAGGAAGGGCTGCTGACACCTGCGGAAAAATTGCAGGCTCTCGCGCCGCCTGCAAGCTTCCGCGCCGAAGAGCGGCTTTGCTTTGAACAATGCTTTTCCGGCCTCGGCCAGTGCGAAGCTGCGCAGGAGTGTGAACGGCTGGACTATTATACCGCGCGCTTTGAAGCGTTTCTGCAGCAGGCTCAGCAGGAAGCAGCCGCCTGTGCTGGCCTGTCCTGCAGGCTGGGATTTGCGGCAGGAGCTGTTCTGGCACTGATTTTTTTGTAAGCGCAGGAGGATGCAGAATTGGAGATCGATCTTGTTTTTAAAATTGCAGCCATTGGCATCATTGTGGCGGTGCTGAATCAGCTGCTGATCCGTTCCGGACGGGAGGATCAGGCCATGATGACCACTCTTGCGGGCCTTGTCGTAGTGCTGTCCATTCTTGTCAAGCAGATCAGCGTCCTGTTTGTCACCATCAAGTCGCTGTTTGCGCTATGAGTACCTCCGTTTCCATCCTTGGGGCGGCAGTCGTTTTTGCGGCAGCACAGCTTTTGCTGCGCAAGGATTCTCCGTCTTATGCATTTTTGCTTTCGGTCGGTGCCGCAGTATTTATACTGCTGAGGCTTGGCGCAGCTGCGCAAGATCTGATGCGGGGAGTATGGGCACTCAGCCGCCGGGTGGATGGTACTGCCTTTTCCTGTCTGCTGCGCTGTGCAGGGATCCTGCTGATCACGGATTACGCCCGGACACTGTGTGAAGAAGCAGGCGCAGATTCACTGGCGTGGTGTACAGGTTTGGCGGGGAGGCTCCTTGTTCTGGCAGCGGCATTCCCCTTGCTGGAGGAGATCTGTCAACGGATCTGGGGGCTTGCTGCATGAAATTATTTCAAAAGGCGTCCGCTGCTGTGCTTGCCGTCTGCGGAGTTTTGTCTGCGGTCCCGGGTGCGCAGGCGGCCGGGCTGCAGAATCTGCCCGGGCAGGAGCTCTGGCAGCCCTATCTGAATGCTGCGCCGCAGGATGCGGATTCATTCGTCCACGATCCGGTCGGAGCGCTGCTTTCCCTTTTGCCGGCTTCACCGCTGGAAATGATCCGGCAGATGGCGCATTGCTATGCAGACGTCCTGCTGTTCCTGCTGCTTTTGATCCTGCTTTCTTTTCTGGTCGGAGAAGCGGCAGACAATGCGCTTTTGGAACTGGCAGCGGCTGTAGGGTGCGGCACCCTTTTATGGGGCGACCTGATGACCCTCGCGCAGCAGGTGTGCGAGCGGATGACAGGATGGAAAGACTATCTTCTGGGGTTCCTTCCGGTCTACAGTGGGGTGCTCACCGCAGGAGGAGAAGCAAATGCCGGTGCAGCGGCAAGCGGTCTGCTGTTGACAGGGCTGTGTTTCCTTGCACAGTGCACGGCTACAGTCGTCAGTCCGCTGCTGCAAAGCTATCTTGCGGTCAGCATGGCGTGCTGCATCAGTACCCAGAGAGGGCTTTCCGATACCTGCCGCGCCACAGGTGCACTGCTGCAAAAAGGGCTGCGCTGGGCCGGCCGCCTTTTTGCGGTTTTACTGGGGCTGCAGCGTGCAATAACGGTGCAGTTGGATCGTTCGGCGCTGCGGCTCGGAGAGCTGTTCACCGGCAGTGTGCCGGTCATAGGACAGGCTCTGAGCGATACGGCAGAGGTCTTTCTGACCGGAATGGGGCTGCTGAAAAGCAGTCTGGGCCTTGCGGCGCTCATGATGATCGGTGCGGAGTTTTTGCCGCTGTATGTGCAGCTGATGCTCCATCTGGCGTTCCTCACAGTCTGCAGCCTTTTGTGCGGGCTTGCATCGAACAGCCGCTGTCAGGCGCTGTTCGCCTGTATGGCAGAAGCTGTAAAATGCATGGCTGCCATCACAGCATTGTATTTTGAACTGCTGACGGTGGGCGTCGGGCTTTTGATGATGACAGGAGGCGGATGAAGTGCAGGCATTCCAAAACGCTGCAGCTGCATTTTGCATCGCCTGCATCTGCGCAGAGGTCACTGCTTTGCTGACAGGCACAGGCTGGGCGGGCAGATGCATAAAAGCAGTTGCCGGGCTATATATTCTAGTAGTCCTTTTCCGGCTGGCACCGGGTGTGAAGCCGGAACTGAAAAGCGCCATGGAGGCAGTACCGTCCTCTGTCCATATCCAGAGTGCCGAAATATCGATCCTGCAGAAAGCGCAGGAGCGGCTGGAAAGCTCCCTGCGGACAGAGTGTATGCAGCGCTTTGGGGTACCGATAGAACTGGACATCACGCTGACGCAGGAGGGGCAGACCGTACAGGCTGGATCTGCAGGTTTTACCATCCTATCAGAATGTACCGACGCAGAAAAGCAGCAGGTCGCCGCATATCTGCAGGAAGCACTCGGCACGGCATCGGTACGGGAGATGCAGGAGGAAGTCGGATGAAAGAAACAGAGGGCTTTTCCATCCGTCTCTTTGCCGAAAAATGCAAAGGAAAGCAGGGCAGGACAAGGCTTGCGGCTGCAGTAGGATTGCTGGCGATGCTGTTGATCCTGCTGTCGGAGCTTTTCCCGCAGCCTTCTGCGGCAGGCAGCACCCAGAAAGCCAAAAGCGCACAAAGCAGCACCGAATATCAGGCACAATTGGAGGAGCGGCTGGAACGGCTGATCTCTCATATGAGCGGTGCGGGCAAGACCACTGTGATGGTCACACTGGGGACCGGGGAGGAAATGATCTATGCATTGGACACGCAGTCCGGAGATATGCAGTCGCAGCAGACGCATGTCTTGCTGGAGGATGGTTCTGCCCTGACTGAGACGGTCTGCGTGCCGCAGGTCTGCGGCGTGGCAGTGCTGTGCGAGGGCGGCGGTGATGTCCGGATCGCGGCCCGGATCACAGAGCTGGTGAGCGCATTGCTGGATCTGCCGTCCAATCACATTTGTGTGGAGCAGCGCAAGGGCTGAGTCCCGGAAACTTTTATAAGGAGGAACGATCTATGAGAGCACTTTCTGGAAATACCCGCAAAGCTACTGCCGTTACACTGGCCGCAGCGCTGGTGATCGCCGTGTACTTAAACTGGCAGTATGCCCGCAGCGATGTGCCTGCGGAGCTGGAAAGCACTGCTGCTGTCGCGGCGCAGGTGGAGGATGTTCCGGTGCAGGCCGATGCCATTCTGGATGAACTGCCTACCGAAGCGGAAGCGGTTTCCAGTGCAAATAAAAATTATGGCGAGGCACAGCTGGTAAGTGTTGCCAGTGACAGCGGTGCAAAGTTCTTTGAGCAGGCCCGTCTCAAACGACAGAAAGCCCACGATGAAGCGATGGATTCCATTAAAAAGACGATGAAGGCTTCCTCTCTTTCCGCAGAAGAAAAGAAGGAATACACCTCCCAGCTGACAGCGAATCTGGAAGACCTGAATGCAGAAAATGAGATCGAGACCCTTATCAGGGCCAAAGGCTTTGCCGACTGCCTGTGCTTTTTGCAGTCTGGCCGGGCAGATCTGACCGTTATGACCTCAGGCCAGCCGCTCACTGCCGCACAGGTGGCGCAGATCCGCGATGTGGTGCTGAGCAAAAGCAGTGTGACGGCACAGAATATCACAGTGGTGGAGGTCAAATAAGACACAGTCCTGCCATTTTGTCCCAGTATAGCTGCAGAAGGCAGAGTTTTCCCAAACAAGTATTGAAATCACCCCCGCTTTGATGGTATAATAACTCTATCAATCAAGCATGATGTTGTCCTGCGTATGGCATTGATCGTTTCAGGCAGGACCATTTTAAACAGGAAAAAGCAGGCGGACTGCCCGCTTTTGGATGGAGGACAACACAATGGATTTTCAGAATACGAATCTTCAGGGCGGCAGCCTTCAGATCTCCACCGAGGTTATTGGCAAGATCGCGCGCTGTGCAGCGTTGGAAATTGACGGCGTTGCTGAGGTCTCCTGCGGCAAGCAGAATAAAAAGCTCAAGGATCTGCTGGAAGCTTCCAGCATCCAGTCTCCGGTCACGGTGGAGATGCGGGATGGTACCGCAAGCATCACCCTGAACCTGATGGTAAGCTTTGGGGCACGGATCCCTGCCGTGGCAGAAAAGGTGCAGGAAAACGTGAAGACCGCTGTGCAGAACATGACCAATGTTACGGTGAGCCGGGTCAATCTGGTCATTGCTGGTCTGGCAGATGCTGCAACAGCGCAGGAATAAAACAAAATCAAACAGGAAAGACCGATCCTCTCTGCCGCTTCAGGCAGAGGGGGTTCGTGTTGCGAGAGGAACATTATGGAAAATATTTTGCCCCGTAGAGAAGCCCGCGAAAATGCATTTTTGCTGGCATTTTCGCAGACCTTTGGTGATATCCCGCTGGCAGAAGCCATCATCAACCACGAAGAAAATGATGAAGAACATCCGGTGGATGGCTTCAGCAAGCATCTGCTGAATGCATACTACGATCATTCTGCCGAAGTGGACGACGAGATCCGCGCACATCTGCGCAACTGGACCATGGAGCGTCTGCCCCGGGTGAGCCTGACAGTTCTTCGTCTGGCAATTGCAGAAATGCTGTTTGGCGGTGAGAACAAGCCCGGCGTTGCCATCAACGAGGCAGTCGAGCTGACCAAAAAGTATGGTGCAGACGAAGATTACCAGTTTGTGAACGGTCTGCTTGGCGCAGTGGCCCGGGATCATGGTCTGGATGCAGATGCCGCAGCGGAGCAGGCCGAACAGTGAGCCGCTATACGCTTGGCATTGATACAAGCAACTACGCAACCTCTCTGGCAGTGTTTGATACAGCTGGAGAGGTTGTTTGCGCAAAAAAACGTTTTCTGCCGGTAAAAGAAGGCCAGCTGGGCCTGCGGCAGAGCGATGCACTGTTTCATCATACGGTCGCGCTGCCGGAAATGATGCAGGAGCTTGCGCAGGAATTTGATCTGACAAAGATCGATGCTGTCGGAGTGTCGCAGAAGCCGCGCCCGGTGGAGGGCAGCTATATGCCATGCTTTCTGGCGGGCGTCAGTGCGGCTGCAGCCTTTGCGCAGGCAAAGGGCATCCCTCTTGTGCGAACCACCCATCAGCAGGGGCACGCTGCCGCAGCACTGTTTGCAGCCAAAGGGGAACAGCTGTTTGCTGAAAAAGTTCTGCTGTTCCATATTTCCGGCGGTACGACGGACCTGCTGCTCTGCGATCAGGTGCGTCAGATCACGACTCTCGGCACCAGCACCGATCTCTACGCCGGACAGGCTGTGGATCGTGTGGGGGTCAAACTGGGCTTTGGATTCCCGGCGGGTGCTGAAGTTTCCCGTCTGGCTGCGCAGTGCGGGGAGGAGATCCGGCCGAAGTCCAGTGTAAAGGGAATGCAGTGCAGCCTTTCCGGGCTGGAAAACCAGTGCAATGGTCTGCTGGCCGCAGGCAAAACGCCGGAGTATGTCTGCAAATATTGTTTGCTCTGTGTGGCAGATACGGTGGTCAAAATGACAAAAGCCGCGCAGAAGGAACACCCCGGTCTTCCGGTGGTCTGTGCCGGCGGCGTGATGAGCAGCGATATCATCCGCGCATGGGTGCAAAAGCGGCTGCCGCAGGTGTATTTTGTGCCTGGAATGTATTCCAGCGATAATGCCATCGGCGTTTCGATCCTTGCAGCACGGGAGGCCGGATTATGGCTGAAGTGATTACCGTTTCGGCCCTGAACAACTACGTTAAAATGCTGCTGGATGCAAACGACAGATTGTTTGACATTGCCCTGCGCGGCGAGATCGCAAACTTTGTACAGAACGCACGCAGCGGCCACTGCTATTTTTCCCTGCGGGATGAAGCCAGCAGCGTGAAGGCTGTAATGTTCCGTGCAGATGCCCGCCGTCTTGCCTTCCGCCCAGAAGAGGGGATGCGCGTTGTGGTACGCTGCCGTGCGACCCTTTACGAGCGTGACGGTGCCTTTCAGCTGTATGTGAACGATATGTTTCCGGATGGCATCGGTGCCGCACAGCTTGCATTGGAGCAGCTCAAAGCAAAGCTGGAGCAGGAGGGTCTGTTTGCCCCGGAACATAAAAAGCCGCTGCCGGCATTCCCTAAATGCATTGGTGTTGTCACCAGCAAAACGGGAGCTGCATTGCAGGATATCCGCAATGTACTCACCCGGCGCTGGCCCTCGGTACAGCTGCTTTTGTGTCCGGTAACGGTGCAGGGCTTTGAGGCTGCACAGCAGGTCGCAGATGCGATCCGGAAGCTGGACCAGCGCAAAGAGGTGGACGAGATCATCGTGGCCCGCGGCGGCGGCAGCAGGGAAGATCTGTGGGTGTTCAATGCTGAAGTGATCGCACGGGCGGCCTACCGCTGCAAAAAACCACTGATCAGCGCGATCGGCCATGAGATCGACTATACGATCCTGGACTTTGTAGCCGACCGGAGAGCCCCTACACCTTCCGCTGCGGCAGAGCTTGCCGTGCCGGATCGGGAAGAGCAGAAACGGATATTACTGGATTTGCAGCAAAATATTCGTAAAAATATGCAAAACCGTCTCGATTTATGCTATAATGGTCTGGAACAATACAACTTTGTGTTGGAGCAGGGGCCTGCACGCCAAAGCTGGCAAAAAAAGCATGACCTGCTGCAACGGGTGAAGGATGAGATCCGACAGCAGATGCAGACGCAGCAGAATGATGCAGAGCTTCAGCTCCAGCATGCCGCAACGCTTGCCGGATCACTGAACCCCTATAAGGTGCTGGCCCGCGGCTATGCTATGGTCACAACAGCAAATGGAGCCATTCTGGATGCAGAAGGTCTGCAGCCGGAAAAAACAATATATGTTCGCAGCGTTTCTCACCGGGCAAAATGCCGGGTAGAAGCGGTGGAGGAGATCAATGAGAACACCCAAAAGTTTTGAAGAGGGCATGGAACGGCTGAATACGATCCTTGCTCAGATGCAGAGTGAAGAGACCACCCTTGCAGATTCGGTCAAGCTGTACGCAGAAGCGGCTTCTCTGATGGAGTATTGCCATGCTGCATTGGAAAAGACATCTCTGCAGATCAGCGAGATCGATGCAAAGCTTGCAGGTACAGTGCAGGAGGAAAGCTGATGGATCACAAAGAGCAGTATCAGAGTTACCTTGCACAGGCAATGTCCGCACTGGAACATGCCTGTGCCCACTTTCTGCCGGAAGAGTCTGAGGTGTGCCGTGCAGCACGCTACAGTCTGATGGGCGGCGGCAAGCGGATCCGCGCCGTTCTGGTGCTCAGTGTCTGTGATATGCTGGGCGGTAATATGCAGGCGGCAGAGCAGTTTGCGGCTGCAGTGGAAATGCTGCATTGCTACTCGCTCATCCATGATGATCTGCCCTGCATGGATAATGATGATCTGCGCCGTGGCAGACCTTCCTGCCATAAAGCTTTTGACGAGGCGACCGCTATGCTGGCCGGCGATGTTCTTTTGACAGAGGCATTTGAAGTAATCGCCAATGCCCCGGCAGATGCCGATGTCTGTGTACGGGCCGCAGCTGCACTGAGTGCAGGTGCGGGCAGCCGCGGTATGGTCTATGGACAGGAGCTGGATCTGAAGTACGAAGCGCTGGCCGCTACGGAAGAGCAGCTCCGGATGATCCACCGCAACAAAACGGGCGCACTGATCAATGCGGCGATTCAGATGGGTGCTGCTGCTGCAAGGGCAGATGACGCTCAGTGCCGGGCGCTGGAGCGCTATGCTTACGGTCTGGGGCTGGTTTTTCAGATCGTGGACGATGTGCTGGATGTTACCAGTACTCCGGAACAGCTGGGCAAGCCCATCGGCAGCGACAGCGAGAATGGCAAGACTACTTTCGTGACCCTTTATGGCGCAGAAGGAGCTATGCAGCTTGCACAGGATCTGAACAATGAGACCTGTGCAGAGCTGCGCCGGAACTTTGGCAGCAAAGCCGCATTTCTGGAACAGCTTGCACAACAGCTTCTTGTGCGCAAAAACTAAAACGATCCATACAGAATAAAGGAAAAAGACTATGCAGTTTATTCAAAACATCTTGTCGTTCAATCAGATCCTGACGGTTTCCCTGCTTGGCTGGTTTGTGGCTCAGGTGCTCAAAACCGTTATCAATTTTATCCTGCTGGGTAAATTCCAGCTGGAGCGCATGTGGGGCGATGGCGGCATGCCCAGCGCGCACAGCGCAACGGTCTGTGCAATGGTTATTGCTACCGGGCGCTGTGTAGGTGTTGATTCTGCTATTTTTGCCGTGGCGAGCGTTGTGGCGATCATCACGATGCACGATGCAATGGGCGTGCGGCATGAGACTGGCGAGCAGGCCAAGGTGCTCAATCAGATGATCGATCAGTGGATCGACATCAGCGAAAAGAATGCACCGTTCCTTCAGAATATGCATCTGAAGGAAATGGTCGGCCACACACCGCTGCAGGTAGTGGCAGGCGTTCTGGTGGGTATAGCAGTTGGTTTTCTGTATCCGCTGGTGTGATGTATGGCATCGGCCTAGACTCTGCATTTGAAGGACGTGTGATTTTATGGGAGTGTTGCTGCTGGACAGCATCAATCAGCCCGCAGATTTAAAACAATTAAATGAAAAGCAGGTAGAACAGCTTTGTGAGGAGATCCGCAGCTTTCTGCTGAAAAACATCTCTAAAACCGGTGGACATCTGGCGTCGAACCTTGGCATGGTAGAGCTTACAGTGGCATTGCACCGCGTGCTGGAGACCCCGCAGGATAAGATCGTATTCGATGTGGGCCATCAATGCTACACCCATAAGATCCTTACAGGACGGCGCGGACAGTTTGAGCAGCTTCGTCAGTTGGACGGCATTTCCGGATTTCCAAACCCGAACGAAAGTGTGCACGATGCATTCATTGCCGGGCATGGCAACACAGCTCTTTCGCTTGCTATTGGTATGGCATGGGCCAAAAAGCTGCATCATGAGCAGGGGCTTGTTGTGGCAGTGATTGGTGATGGTGCCTTTACCGGCGGCATGGTCTACGAGGGCATGAACAACATCGAGCATCTGGACAACCTGCTTGTGATCCTGAACGACAATAAAATGTCGATCTCTAAGAATGTTGGTGCGCTTGCCCGTTATCTGACCCATCTGCGTACGACTACCGCCTATGTGGATGCCAAGGATAATGTGCGCAGTTTTTTGGATGCCGTTCCGCTGGTGGGCACCCCGCTGAAAAATACCCTCACCGATTGTAAAACGCTCCTGCGCCGTGCGATGTACCACTCCACGATGTTCGAGGATATGGGGTTCCAGTATCTTGGCCCTGTGGATGGCCACAATGTGGAAGAGCTGGAACGCACACTCCGCACGCTCCGCAGTCGGCCGGGACCGCACTTTTTGCATGTTATCACGAAAAAAGGTAAGGGCTATCAGCCCGCCGAAGTGAATCCCGGCAACTATCACGGAGTTTCTGCTTTCGATCTGGACGGGATGCCCGACCCGGAAGTGGCACCCAAGGAGTCATTCTCAACTGTATTTGGCAAAGCACTCGTGACAGAAGGGGAGAAAAATCAGAATCTCTGTGCCATTACAGCAGCGATGAAATATGGCACCGGTCTTCAGTTTTTTGCACACAGCCATCCAACACGCTTTTTTGATGTCGGAATGGCAGAGCAGCACGCTGTCACCTTTGCAGCAGGCCTTGCAAGTCAGGGAATGCTGCCGGTAGTCTGCATTTATTCCACCTTTCTGCAGCGCTCCTATGATCAGATCATTCACGATGTCAATTTGCTGCAGGAAAATGTGGTGTTTGCGATCGACCGCGCAGGCTTTGTTCCCGGGGACGGCGAGACCCATCAGGGAATATATGACCCGGCTTTTCTGAGCCAGATCAATATCCCGTTGTATGCACCTTCCAATTATCAGGAACTGACCTACTGGCTGCAGCAACTGCTGAGCGACCGCTTCCATGGCCCGCGTGCGATCCGTTATCCGCGCGGTGGACAGGATGCTGTGCTGGCAGGATTTGGCTGCAGCGGTCAGGAGTACGATTATCTGTATAAGAACGAGAATGCAACAATCGTTCTGGTGAGCTATGCGGATGAATTGACCGATGTTTTACAGGCTGCACAGGAACTGAAGCAAAAAGATATCGTGTGTGATGTGCTGAAGCTTGTAAAGCTATATCCCTTTACAGAAAAAGTCCTCGATGAACTGATAAAATATCAGAAAATTCTGTTTGCGGAAGAATGCATTGCAAACGGAAGCATCGGTGAGCATTTGGAGTGTGCTTTGCAGCAAAAAGGATGGAATGGATGTTTTATCCATCTTTCTGTGCGGGATGTGCGTCTTCCTCATGCCAGTGTGGCGCAGATCAAACAGGCAACAGGACTGGATGCTGCCAGCCTTGTACAGACGGTTCAGATGGCCGTGACGAAAGGAGAAAGTTTATCGTGAAGATTCGGTTGGATCAATATCTTGTTCAGCATGGCCTGACACAGAGCCGGGAGCGTGCAAAGGCATTGATCATGTCCGGCATCGTATTTGTCAATGAACAGAAGGTGGACAAGGCCGGCGAAATGATTAAAGAGGATGCCAAGGTAGAAGTGCGCGGACATGATATCGGTTATGTGAGCCGCGGCGGTCTGAAGCTGGAAAAAGCCATGCAGTGTTTTCCGCTGACGCCGAATGGTAAAGTCTGCATGGATATCGGTGCATCTACAGGCGGCTTTACGGACTGTATGCTGCAGAATGGTGCCACCAAGGTCTATGCCGTGGATGTCGGCTATGGTCAGCTTGCATGGAGTCTGCGCACCGATGAACGTGTTGTGAATATGGAGCGCACGAACATCCGCAATGTCACGCTGGAAGATCTGGCAGAGCCCATCGAGTTTTTCAGTGTGGATGTCTCTTTTATTTCACTGCATCACATTTTCCCGGTGGCACAGGCCATCACCACACCGGATGCCATGGGCGTTTGTCTGGTCAAGCCTCAGTTTGAGGCAGGCCGCGAAAAAGTGGGCAAAAACGGTGTTGTACGCGACCCGGCTACCCACTGTGAGGTCCTGCGCAATGCAATGGGTTATGCTGCTGCAAACGGCTTTGTTGTGCGCGGGCTGGATTTCAGCCCGGTGAAGGGCCCAGAAGGCAATATTGAATATTTGATGTTCGTGCAGAAGAGTACAGAGCCTGCCGTGCTGGACGACAGTGCTGTAGAACAGGTAGTAGCTGCAAGCCACAGTACGCTGGACCGCTGAGGGATACGCAAAAAATTCAAATGCAAAAGGAGCTTCCGGTATGACGATCTATATTTCGCCGAACCCCGGCAAAACTTCTGCCAATGAGATCGCGCTGCGTGCGGCACAGATCCTGTTGACGCATGGTGCGGCTGTTCTGATGTGCAAAGAATTGTGTGCGGAATGCAGTACCGCGGGTGTGGTCTATCTGCCGCAGGAGGAATGCCTTGAGCGCTCAGATGTGATCCTGACCATCGGCGGTGATGGCACAATTTTGCATGAGGCAAACCTGTCGCTCCGGTATGCAAAGCCGATCCTTGGCATCAATTTGGGACGCTGCGGTTTTCTGGCAACTTGTGAGGTCAACGAAATGGAGACCAAACTCTCCGCTGTTGCCAGAGGAGAGTTCAGTCTGGATCACCGGATGCTGCTGTATGTGCATGTTCTGGGCCATGATGGCTGGGAGGGTCATGCACTGAATGACGTCGTGGTCACAAAAGGCCGGTTGCAGCAGGCGATCGATTTCAGCATCTACTGTGACGATATCCTTGTGGAGCATTACCGCGGAGATGGCGTCATCGTTGCCACGCCTACGGGTTCCACCGCGTATTCACTGGCAGCGGGCGGCCCCATTCTGGATTCACAGACAAAAGGCGTCGTTGTAACGCCGATCTGTCCGCACAGTCTGGCGAGCCCGGCCATGGTTTTTGCACAGGAGCGTAAATTGAACATCTGTGTCGGGCAGGTGGCAGACGATGAGGTTTTTATCAGTTGTGATGGAGCAGCCGGTTATCCGCTCAAAGCCGGCGCAACAGCTGAAGTCCGGCTTTCGGATCAGGTGGTAAAGCTGATCACCTTCGGAAAAGCCGATCAGTTTCAGGCAATCGATCAGAAGCTTCGCAGCAGACGATAAACGGGAGGCGAGTTTGATATGGCGCGCAGCCGCAAAGATGATGTAAGAAGTAAAGGAGAACGTCAGCAGGCGATCCTTCGACTTGTACGGGAGTACCCAATCAGTCGGCAGGAAGTTTTGCTGGACTATCTTTCCAAAGAAGGCTTTGAGGTGACACAGGCCACAGTTTCCCGCGATATCCGGGAGCTGTGTCTGGTAAAAGCCGCGACGGCCGAGGGATACCGCTATGTTTCCAGCCGGAACGAAAGTTTTAACCCCAAGGCACAGGGCCGTTTTGAAACGATCTTTCATGAATCTGTGCTGGGCGTGGATTATGCCGGGCATGTTGTACTGGTAAAGTGCTACTCGGGTATGGCCAATGCGGCCTGCGAAGTTTTTGACGCACTGCAGTGGAAAAATGTGGTCGGCACTCTTTCAGGCGATGACACGTTCCTGATCGTTGCGCGGTCAGAGCGCGACGCAAAAACGATCTGCTCAGAGCTGATCCGGCACATCGTACAAAAATAATGCGGGAGAGAGTATATGCTAAGCAGCCTGCAAATTGAAAATGTTGCAGTTATCCAGAAGGCTGAAGTGCATTTCAAGCCTGGTCTGAATGTCCTCACAGGTGAAACCGGTGCAGGCAAGTCCATCCTGATCGATTCCATCAATGCCATTCTTGGTAACCGCACTTCAAAAGACCTTGTGCGCACGGGCGCATCCAAGGCCGTCATCCGTGCTGCCTTTGAACAGGTGCCGGATGCTGTGCTGAACAGTCTGGAGAAGGCGGGGTACGAACGTTCGGATGCGCTGATGCTCAGCCGTGAGATCACCGCCGAGGGCAAGAGCACCTGCCGCATCAACGGGATGCCCGCGACCGCGTCCGTCCTGCGGGAGCTGTGCGGCGGACTTATCAACATTAACGGTCAGCACGACTCCGTGGGACTTCTGAACCCGGCAAGGCATCTGGGGATTCTGGATGATTATGCACAGAACGACGCGGAATTTCAGGAATACTATGTGCTGTACAGGGAGCTTGTGCGCATCAAGCGGGAACTGGATGCCATGATTACCGACGAGGCCGAAAAGCAGAGAAAAATCGATCTGCTGAGCTATCAGGTACAGGAGATCGAAGACGCCGGGCTGACGGCTGGCGAGGAACAGACCTTGGAAAGCCGCAGAAAAATTCTGGCCAATGCATCGGCTATCCGGGATAAGATCGCACAGAGTTATGCTCTGCTTTCGGGCGATGACGAATCGTCCGGTGCTGTCGATCTGCTGGGCGAAGCCTCCCATGCAATCGACACGGCAGCGCAGCTTGACGATGCACTTGCTGCTGCATCCAGCCAACTGCTGGATCTTTACTATAATGCAAAGGATGTTGCTGCTGACCTGATTGGCCGTTTGGACTCCTACGATACCAATGACGCTGAGCTGGATGAGATCGAGCAGCGGCTGGATCTCATCTATAAGCTCAAGCGTAAATATGGTGATACGGTAGAAGATGTGATTGAATTCGGACAGAATGCAAGGGAGGAACTGGAACGCATCCAGTCCTCTCAGGAACGGCACGACCATCTTCAGGCAGAAAAGCGGCGTCTTTATACGCTGGCCCGTGAAAAGGCAGAGGCCTTGACCCAGACACGGCTGAACGCTTTTGAAGCGCTGAACAAACGCATTTCCGGCACGCTGGATTTTTTGAATATGCCGGGTGTACGCATGACATTGCGGCACACCCGCGGCCCGTTGGCCAGCCATGGACAGGACAGCATTGAGTTCTACATTTCCACAAATCCCGGTGAGGCGCCCAAACCCCTTGCAAAAATTGCGTCTGGCGGCGAGCTGAGCCGTATTACGCTGGCCATCAAGAACGCAATGGCAGATAAAGATGCTGTGCCTACGGTGATTTATGATGAGATTGACAGCGGTGTTTCCGGCAAGGCTGCCGGGCGCATCGGCGAAGTTCTGCGTCAGAGTGCGCAGGGCCACCAGATCTTGTGTATCACCCATACAGCCCAGATCGCTGCACTGGCCGACTGCCATCTGCTGATCCAGAAAAATGTGGCCAATGACCGCACCTATACCGAAATTCATCCGCTGGATGAGGAAGGCCGCGTGGAAGCGCTGGCCCGCTTGATCTCCGGTGACCATGTGACCGATATTTCCCGTGCAAATGCCCGGGAAATGCTGGGTCTCGGAGCGCAGTAAGCCTGTTTCAGCTGCTGCTGGAGACAGGGGTTGACAAGTATCCGGTATTGTGATAAAGTAGCTATTGTTAATGGCGTTGAAGGGAACAAGTACCTTGAAGCGCTCTGCCCAGAGAAGTCCCGGTTGGTGCAAGGGGCTGCAGAGCAGCAGGGGAAATACCTCCCGGAGCTGCAGGTCGAATGCCTTTACAAGGCTAGTAGGCTGTGCCGCGTGCGAGCGTTACAAACGCAGGAGTGTCACTCTACTCTGGGGTGTGCACTCGTGAGGTCGTTTCTGTGAGGGAACGGCAAACAGAGGTGGTACCGCGATTTTTCTCGCCCTCTGCCAAATTTATTTTTGGCAGAGGGCGTTTTATTTTCCCTCTGCCCATACAACAGGAGGAAATGATTATGACTCTGTACGAAGAACTCAAGGCTCGCGGGCTGGTGGCTCAGATCACCGACGATGAGATCATCGATCTGATCAACAACGGCAAAGCAACCTTCTATATCGGTTTTGACTGCACTGCCGACAGCCTGACCGCTGGCCATTTCATGGCCCTGACCCTGATGAAGCGCCTGCAGATGGCAGGCAACAAGCCCATTGCGCTGATCGGCGGCGGCACTACCATGATTGGTGATCCTTCCGGCCGTACCGACATGCGCAAGATGCTCACCAAGGAAGACATCGCTCACAATGCGGCCTGCTTTAAAAGGCAGATGGAAAAGTTCATCGATTTTTCCGATGGCAAGGCCCTGATGCTGAACAATGCCGACTGGCTGCTGAACCTGAATTATGTTGAGCTGCTGCGTGACGTGGGTGCCTGCTTCTCTGTGAATAACATGCTGCGCGCCAAGTGCTACGAGCAGCGCATGGAGAAGGGCCTGTCCTTCCTCGAGTTCAACTACATGATCATGCAGAGCTACGACTTCTACTATATGTTCCAGCACTACGGCTGCAATATGCAGTTCGGCGGCGACGACCAGTGGAGCAATATGCTCGGCGGCACGGAGCTGATCCGCAGGAAGCTCGGCAAGGACGCGCACGCCATGACCATCACGCTGCTGATGAACAGCGAGGGCAAGAAGATGGGCAAGACCGCCAGCGGCGCGGTGTGGCTCGACCCGAACAAGACAAGCCCCTACGACTTCTACCAGTATTGGCGCAACGTCGGCGACGCGGACGTTTTGAAGTGCATCCGTATGCTGACCTTCCTGCCGCTCGAGCAGATCGACGAGATGGACAAGTGGGAGGGCAGCCAGCTCAACCGCGCCAAGGAGATCCTTGCCTACGAGCTCACCGCGCTCGTCCACGGCGAGGAGGAGGCAAAGAAGGCGGAGAACGCGGCCAAGGCGCTCTTCGGCGCCGGCGGCGACAGCGCCAATATGCCGACCACCGTGCTCGCGGACGCCGACTTTGAAAACGGCGGCATCAACATCCTCTCGCTGCTTGTCGCCACGGGGCTGTGCCCGAGCCGCGGCGAGGCCCGTCGCCTCGTTCAGCAGGGCGGCATCGTTGTGGACGAGAAGAAGGTCGAGAGCATCGACGAGAGCATCCCGCAGGAGAAGTTCGCCGGCGACGGCATCATCATCCGCAAGGGCAAGAAGGTCTTCCACAAGGCCGTGACCAGGTAAGCACCATGCACGAAAGCCTCCGCAGCGCGGTCTGCGGAGGTTTTTTTGCCGCCGCGCCGCAAGGGCTTGCGTTTTGAACGCCTGTTTGATATAATATATCATACTGCGCAGATCGCGGATTGCTGCACGCCGCCGTGCATCGCTCCGCGCCGAGGGAGGGGAGCGCCATGCGGATACTCGGCATCGACCCGGGGCTTGCCATCGTCGGCTTCGGCCTGATCGAGGCGGAGACCGGGAAAACGCAGATGCTGCAATACGGCGCGGTCACCACGCCGGCAGGGCTCCCGCTCGCCGCGCGGCTCGTGCAGCTCGAGCGC
>ENA-ORMX01001205-ORMX01001205.1-human-gut-metagenome-genome-assembly--contig:-NODE-1205-length-17449-cov-4.944004_pt1 | contig 17449 bp, 11 predicted proteins | sample MGYA00242108_ERZ509007 | MGnify/ENA primary metagenome ERZ509007 (study PRJEB26280, sample SAMEA2338745) | human gut metagenome | biome: human gut; feature: human-associated habitat; material: faeces...
CTGGCCTACCTCATTGACGCCACCGACGCCCCCGTGTGCATGATCGCCCCCATCTCCTCCTGGGCCGCCGCCGTTTCCTCCACCGCCGAGGGTCTGGACACCGGCATCAGCGGCATCCAGCTCTTCATCAAGGCCATTCCCTACAACCTCTACTCCCTGCTGACTTTCGTCTTTATCATCGCCCTGTCCTTCATGCAGTTTGATTACGGTCCCATGCGGGCCTATGAGCGCAAGGCCCAGGAGACCGGTGACCTCTCCGCTCTGGAAAGCGCGGAGGATGAAGCCGTAAACCCCAAGGGTAAGGTCATCGACCTGCTGCTCCCCGTTCTGGTGCTGATCGCCGTGTGCACCACCGGCATGATCTATGTGGGCGGCTTCTTCGGCGTGGACGCCTGGGGCGGCACCGACTGCGCCGGAGACTTCATCGGCGCCTTCGGCAATACCGACGCCTTCATGGGTCTGCCCTGGGGCGGCATCATTGCTCTGCTCTTTACCGTCATCTATCTGGTGGCCCGCCGGGTCATCACCTTCAAGGACGCCATGGCCTGCATCCCCAAGGGCTTCAACGCCATGATCTCCCCCATCCTGATCCTGACCCTGGCCGTCTCTCTGAAGGCTACCATCACCTCTCTGGGCGCCAGCATCTATGTCCATGACCTCATGGAAGGCGCCGCCGCTACGCTGTACTCTATGCTCCCTGCCGTGATTTTCGTGGTGGCCTGTATTCTGGCCTTCGCCTCCGGCACCTCCTGGGGTACCTTCGGCATCCTGATCCCCATTGTTACCGCTATTTTCCCCGCTTCCAGCGAGCTGCTCATCATTGGTATCTCCGCCTGCTGTGCCGGCGCTGTGATGGGTGACCACTGCTCCCCCATCTCCGATACCTCCATCATGGCCTCGGCGGGCGCCCATTGCAGCCATGTGAACCATGTGTCCACCCAGCTGCCCTATGCCGTCACCGTGGCCGCCATCTCGGCGGTCTGCTACGTCATCACCGGCCTGAGCCAGATCGTCCTCGGCGCCAGCGCCAGCCTTTTCACCTCGCTGATCCTGCTGGCTGTGGCCATTGCGCTGGAGCTGATCGCCCTCAGCGTCATCCGCGCCAAGTTTGCGGCCCGCAAGCGCTGACCCCGGAAAACTCGCGATAAAAAGAAAAGATTGAAATATACAAGGCTGAGAATGCACGCCTCCTCTATCGAAATGCGTCAAAATGTGTTATATTGATAGCAGAATGATAAAATTTCGGAAAACGAGGAGGTACTTTTATGAAAAAGCGCATTCTCAGCCTTGTTCTTGCGCTGAGCATGATGATCTCGCTGTTCCCCGTCAGCGCCCTTGCGCAGACCCCCGGCGGAGGGACTGCGGAGATGGCGGAGGAAAGAGACACGGACGGCTATATCACGACATTGGAAATGAATGCCGATGGTAGGCCGGTAACAGATGGACGCAACACAGATAATGATGGCAACTATATAGGAACCAACTGGAAGTATAATGCGGATGGCGAGGGCCTTCTGACCCTGACCGGCGGCACGTGGGATTTTACTAAGCAGAATGCGGTAAAATGCTATGTTGCGATTGATGAGAAGGCAACGGTAGCCGGTGGTACATTCGAAAATACGGTCTGGAATGAAGCAGACGGCAAAATTTCTGGCGGAACCTTTAAGAAAACTGTTTCGAATAAAGGTACCATTACCGGTGGCATTTTTGTCGGCGTTGATTCGGAAAGCACGAGCGTAATCAATTATGACACTGGAAAAATCACTGGCGGTGTGTTCAAGGTGCTTCCCTCGAATGGCATTGACAGCGCGGCAAATCAGTACCGCATTGAATTTGCAGATGACAGCAGGGATACCCTGTCTGTGAATGGCGTTGATTTTGTGAGCAATAAGGTCTATGTGGTCGGCATGGACAACGAAGAGCTGACCATTACGGCAAATAACACTGACCTGACGAACGTCAACCAGACCAGAAACAGCGCTACCAGTTCGAAGACTATTACCTTTAAGCCGGGCAGTGTAAAGCAGGAAAGCGAAAAAAACAGAGATACCTATCTTTTGAAGCTGAATGCGGAGCTTTATGAAGCACCGCTGGTTATGACGAGCAACGGTGTGCCGGATACAAGCAACATGACGCAGGATGCCGAGGGCGTTTATCATGGCAACAATTGGACGTATGGCCCCGGTGGTCGTCACGGCAGATTGACATTGACGAGCGGTGAGTGGGATTTTTCCAACACGAAACCCGCAGACAGCACTGGCAGTGCGCTGAGTGCAGTGAACTGCATCGTTCAAATCAACGATGGCGCAACTGTGAAAGGCGGCACCTTCAATATAGTGGTCAACACCGGCAACAGCGAACAAAATATAAAAGGCGGTATCATTGCAGGTGGCACATTTAATAGTTCGGTAAACAACTGCGGCGGTACGATTAAAGATGGCAAGTTTACGCACTGCGTGAATGACAATTTAGGCGATGCAAAGGGCATCATTGAGGGCGGCACCTTTGCCAGAAACGGAAATTCTGACAGCGTGACGAATCGCGGCATTATATCCGGGGGCATCTTTAATGGTCTTGTTACCTCGTATTGGAGTGGTAGTATCAAGAATGGTACGTTCAATGGAAAAGTGTCGAATTATGGCAGTATCGATGGCGGCTATTTCCTGAGCGCAGACGACACATACGATACCGCCAGCAAGGTTTCCGGCGGCGTGTTCGAGACGATTCCGTCCAAAGTGGAAAGTACCAGCAACCTTTATAAGATTCAGTTTGATTCGGAAAGCGGTGCAGAGACCACCAATACCCTGTCTGTGGACAATCATGATTTTGGTATGACCAGCGTTTATGTCGTTGGCGCAGATGACACAGAACTGACCGTTACGGCGAAGGATAAGATTTTGACTTCGGTCAACAACAAGGCCAACACCAACGCAAGTTCGAACAGCATCACCTTTAAGCTGGGCGAAGTAAAGTTGGCCGACGAAAAAGATGGGAATGCCTATCTTTTGAAGCTGAATGCAAAACTCTATAACAGTGAGCTGGAAATCGGCGAAGATGGTAAACCCAACACCAGCAATGCCGCATCTCGTGAGGAAGACAATAAGACGATTTGGTATGGTACGGGCTGGACGTATGACGGAAACCGGTTGACCCTGACGAGCGGTGAATGGGATTTTTCGGATGCTAAGACAATCAAGTGCGATGTTACGGTCAATAGTAATGTTGTAGTCAATGGCGGCACATTTAAAGCGGCAGTTGTCAACAATGGAACTATAAAAACCAGCATATTTTACGGTTCTGTAACGAACAATAAAAAGATGGAGTATGTGTCGTTCATGAACTGTGATCGGTTGACCAACAGTGCAGGGGCAAGCATGGCCAACGTGACGGTTCGTGCGTACAACAACGACAATCTGGAATTTAGCAATAGTGGCTCGATTAAAGATGCCGTTTTCGATTTTAAGCCCAATTACGAAAATGAGCGTGTGTTGAGAGAAGCCAATGATGCAACAATCTCCGCAGGTGTTGTTGGATGCAAGGGTCTTGATAGATATAATCTTGTATATGGAAGCACATTGTATGTTATCGGGACGCCAACGCTGGTGATCAAACTTGGCAGCGGTACGCTTATTACAAATGTCAACGGTAATACATCTTACGGTGGCCTGACGGCAGATAAAGACAAAAACAATTATCAGAAGTTCACGGTGCAAAGCGAAGACACGGAGCTTGTGCTGAATCAAAGTTTGACGACCAAGACCTACACCTTGACTTTGACCGATGCCACTGCAAACCCGGATAAGACCGAGTATAATGATGGCGACGAAATCAAGCTGACGGCTAATGATGCCGCAGATGGCAAGGAATTTGACAAGTGGAAACTGGATGGCCTGACGCTGAAGAATGGCTATCAGGAGACCAATGCGACCATTGAGGTGACGATCACCGGTAATGCTACCGCAAAGGCAACCTACAAGGCCAAGAACGTTACCCCCACCCCGAACCCCGACGCCCAGCCCACGACCTACACCATCACGACCGACATCTACGGCGAAGTGAACGGTGGTGCGAGTGCAACGGTCAAAGAAAAGGATTGGGTTCACATGACCGTGGCCGAAGTGCCGGAAGGCATGACCTTCGATTATTGGAATATCCCGGACGCCCTGCTGAAAGCGTTGCAGAAGCAAAATTCGGGCTTCCGCAACAATGTCGAGAGCCTGAGCTTCCAGATGCCCGACATGGGCGAAGAAGAGCAGACCTTTGCCATCAAGGCAAACTTCCGCTCCTCCGAGCTGCCGGGCGAGGACGATGGGCCCTCGACGCTGGGCACCATGGCAACCGTGGCCGTGGGCGGCGCAGCGGCTGGCATCTTGGTGTGGCAGGGCGTGAGCCTTGGCGTGGACAGCTACTTGCAGTTGAACCTGCCGAAGGGCGTGGCCGTGCCCGCCAACCGGCGTGAGTTGGTGGTGCTGCTGTGGGAGACGGCGGGCAAGCCCGAAGCGGCTCTGCCGAGCCTGTACAGCGATGTGCCCGCAGAGGAGATCGAGCTGCAGAAGGCGACCCGCTGGGCCATCGACAACGGCCTTGTGAAGCCCGCCGACGACAGCGACGCTTCCCGCTTTGACCCCGACCGTTACGTTACCAAGTACGACGTGTTCGGCGCGTGGCTCAAGCTCAAGAAGCTGATGAAGTAACTTCCCCATAAACAGCAAGGGGCTGTTGCACAACTCCTTCCGTCATCGCTGACGCGATGCCACCTCCCTCAATGAGGGAGGCTTTCACAGCTTACCGTTACGCCAAGGCTCCCTCCGAGAGGGAGCTGGCACGGCGAAGCCGTGACGGAGGGAGTTATTTGCAACAGCCCCTTTTTGCGCGGTGGGCACTTTTTCGCTTGCGTTCGGGCAAAAATATGATATACTAAAAGAAATTGAGGGAATCGAAGGGAGCCGCACCATGCTGGAAAAAGCATTCAATGACGTCTATACTAAATTTAAGCTGCACTTCTACCAGAACGTGTTTCAGCGCTTCGCCACCCGCGAGGCCACGCTGACCACGGTAGAGTCCTTCTGCATGGAGGGGATCATGGCGATGGGCGAGCCGACCATCGCGGAGTTTTCCCGCATGATGCAGATCTCCACCCCGAATGCGGCGTATAAGATTGGCAGTCTGGTTCGGAAGGGCTATGTGGAGAAGATCCAGTCCACCAAGGATCGGCGCGAATACCACCTCCGCCCGACCAAGAAGTATATCGAATATTACAACATCAGCTACTCTTACCTGCACACCGTGGTGGAGCGCGTGCGGGACCGTTTCCCCGCCGAGGATGTGGACAAGCTGGAGCAAATGCTGACGGTCATCAGCGACGAGCTGATGCCGGAGCTGGATATGGAGCCGAAAACGGACGATTGAGCCCGCCGAAAGCCCCGCTGGATGGCGGGGCTTTTTCTCTTGTTTCTCCATGACCAAAACGCCCGCCGGGACGAACCCGGCGGGCGTTTTGGCGTTTTGGAAGGACCTGATTTCACCCCGTTTTCACGGAAATGCTCCCGTTTTTTCACAGCTTTCCCGCGAAGTTTCCATAGTTGCGGAGTAGAATGAGCACACTTAAATCACGTTGCATTTTTGAGGGAGGCTTGGTTATGAAGACCTGTTTGATAGAGAGCACGAAAATTTCCCGGCGAAGCTTTTTGCAGGCGCTTGGTGCGCTGACCCTTTCGGGCAGTCTGGCGGCGTGCGGCGGCACGGGGAAGGCAACATCGGACCGCCTTGCGGCGGGGAGCCTCGCCTACACGCCGGATGAAGTGGTGACGGTGGAATTCTCGGACGGCGGCATCACGGTCAGCCCGGAGGGCGCGGCGGGCCTTGCCGTGGAGGAAACCGCTCTCTCGGTGAGCGGTGCGGGCGTTTATGCCCTGTCCGGCCGCTGTGCGGACGGCTCGGTGAAGGTGGAAACCCAGACGGAGGACGTCGTGCTGCTGCTGGACGGCCTGACCCTGACCAGCGCCGACACCGCCCCCATCGTCTGCGGCGAATCCACCGGGGTGACCATCGCGGTGGTGGATGGGACGGAAAACACTCTGACCGACAGCGAGGCCAACGACCCGGCCAATGCCGCCGACAACGAGAACGCCGAAAAGGCAGTGGTCAAGTGCAAGGACGGCTCGCAGGTCGTCCTTTGCGGCGGCGGTGCGCTGACCGTGAACGCACGGGGCAAGAACGGCATCAAATCCGGCACCGCGCTGGATGACCGGGACGCCAGCCTGACCATCCGGGAGCTGACGCTGAACATCGAGGCGCTGGTGAACGATGCCATCAACGCGGAGCAACGGCTCAAGGTGGAAAGCGGAAACCTGACCATCGCGGCGGGGGAAGATGCCATCCACTGCGACATGGAACTGAACATCGGTGCGGAGGGCACCACCGGCCCCGCCATCACCGTTTCCACCTGCTGCGAGGGCTTGGAGGGGGCCGTCCTGAACATACGCTCCGGCAATATGGACATCACCTCCACCGACGACTGCCTGAACGCCGCCAACTCCGACCTTGGCGACTATGCCTTCGAGATAAACATCTCCGGCGGCACCATCAAAGCCTATTCCTCCGAGGGCGACGGCTTTGACTCCAACGGCACCCTGACCATCACGGGCGGCGACATCTCGGTCTGGACCGCCAACGCCGCCGACAATCAGCCGCTGGATGCCGATGAGCGCATCACGATTTCGGGCGGCACGGTGCTGGCCGCAGGCGGCAGCGCGGGCATGGGCTTTTCCATCAGCGCGTCTCAGCCCTACGTCACCTTCGGCGGCGGGCGGGACAGCAGCCTTTCCCTCGCCGGGGGCGAGGCGTTCTCCATTGCGGACGAAAGCGGCAAGAGCGTGCTGGACAGCACCGCCCTCTGCGACGCGGCCTTCCTCTTCTATTCCAGCCCAGCCATGACGGCGGAGGGACGCTACAGCGTCCAGTCCACCGTCACCGCCACGGCCAAGACCGGTGAAGCGGATCCCCAGTTCGGCGGCAATGGAGGCCCCGGCGGCAACAGCGGGCAGAGACCGGACGGCATGACGCCGCCGGACGGGCAGATGCCGCAGGGCCAGCCGCCCCAGAGTGACGGCACCACCCCGCCGGAACTGCCGGCCGCCAGCAGCAACTGAGAAAAACCGCGCAGCAATTGCAATCCGCGCGCCGGAATGATACAATAAGAAGCGGCAAATCACCGCCGCCGGACGTTTTTCCGGCAGATGTAAGAAAGAAGGCTTTTTATTATGAGCATGAACACGGTTCCTGAGCGTCTGGCTGCCCTGCGCGCCGCCATGGACGCCAACGGCGTTGACCTTTATCTCATTCCGGTGGGCGACCCGCATTCCAGCGAGTACCTGCCCGACCACTACACCTCCTTGACCTATTTCTCCGGCTTCCATGGCGAGAACTCCAACTTCGTCGTTACGAAGGACAAGAGCGCCATCTGGGCCGACGGCCGCTATTTCGTGCAGGCGGAAAAGGAGATCGCGGGCACCGAGATCGAGCTGGAGCGGATGGGTGAGCCGGGTGTGCCCACCGTGGAACAGTACTGCGCCGATGCTCTGCCCGAAGGCGGGGTGCTGGGCCTGTGCGGTCTGACCGCTTCCTGCCATCTGGTGCGCAGCGTCCAAAAGGCGCTGGACGCCAAGCACGGCACCATCAAGACCCTGAATCTGGAAGATGAGCTCTGGACCGAGGGCCGCCCCGCCCTGCCGGAGACTCCCGCTTGGATCCTGAGCAAGGAGTACGCAGGGTTCTCCCCCGCCGAGAAGCTGGGCCAGCTCCGCGCAAAGCTCAAGGAGCTGGGCTGCACCGCACAACTGGTGGGCAAGCTGGACAATCTGGCATGGCTGCTGAACCTGCGCGCCATGGACATCCAGTGCACCCCGTATGCCATGGCCTACTGCTACGTCACGGAGGATCGCGCTGTCCTCTTTATCAACACCAAGCGTCTGGGCGCAGAGGCTGCGGCTGAGCTGAAGGAGAACGGCGTCGAGATCGCCGAATACGACGATGTGCTGGGCTTCCTCGCCGCCGAGACCGAGCCGCAGACCGTGCTGGCCGACCCGGCTTCCGTCAACTACGCCGTCTACGAGACCTTGAGCAACAATGGGGCCCTGACCGTCAAGGACGAGGCCGATCCCCTGCTGCCGATGAAGGGCGTCAAGAACGAGACGGAGCTGACCCATAACCGCGAGGCCCATCTGCGGGATGCCGTGGCCATGGTGCGGTTCCAGAAAGAGCTGGAAGAGCGCCTTGCCGCCGGTGAAGAGCTGACGGAGCTGACCGTGGACGAGATCCTCCACAAGTACCGCTCCGCACAGGACAAGTTCATCGTGGAGAGCTTCGGCACCATTGCAGCCTACGGCGGCAATGCGGCCATGATGCACTACCACGCCACCGAAGCCGACCACGCCAAGCTGGAAAAGAAGGGCTTTTTGCTGGTGGACAGCGGTGCTACCTACATGGACGGCACCACCGACATCACCCGCACCTACCCGCTGGGCGAGCTGACCGAGGACGAAAAGCTGTTTTATACTTGGACTTTGCAGTGCCACATCGACATCGCAAAGGCCGTCTGGCTGAACTACTGCGATGGTCATATGCTGGACACCATCGCCCGCGAGCCGCTGTGGCAGCACCTCATCAACTACCGCTGCGGCACCGGCCACAGTGTCAGCTTTGTGGGCAATGTCCATGAGGGCCCCCACGCGCTGAACGGCCGCAACACCACCGTCTTCCAGCCGGGCATGGTCATCACCGACGAGCCGGGCGTCTACGAAAGCGGTGTGGTCGGTATCCGCATCGAGAACGAGCTGGAGTGCTGCCACAAGGCCGACAACCAGTACGGCACCTTCCTCGCCTTCCGTCCGCTGACCTTCGTGCCCATCGCCACCTCGCCCGTGGTGCCCGGCGTGCTGAACAAGGACGAGATCGCATGGCTGAACGCCTACCATCGGGAGGTCTTCACCAAGCTCGCCCCCCGCCTGACCGAGGAAGAGCGCGATTGGCTGGCCAAGAAGTGCGCAGCCATTGGGGACTGATTGAACTTCTAACAAAAATGAGGCTGTTGCAAAGAACTCCCTCAGTCACGGCTTTGCCGTGCCAGCGATGACGGAAGGAGTTGTGCAACAGCCTCTTTTTCTATTTATTATTTCTCCGATTGATGTTCTTTCCAGTAAGCCTTTGCTTCGTCGATGGCCTTTTTGAAGGGGCCGGAGGGGTAGGTGCTCTCGGCGATGTCCACAAGGAACTTGTAGAGCTGGGGCCGCACCTCCTCGTATATCCCAAGGCGGGTGTAGAGGTCTTTGTAGTAGCGGAACACTTGTAATTTGTTCTGCACGATGGTGGCTGCGTTGATCTGGGTGTGGCAGATGCTCTGGGGATTCTGGACGTAGTAATAACCGGGTTTGTCGATGGCGACGAACCGCTCGGCGTACTGGATGTACCGCAGGTTGAACACGAGGTCCTCGGCCCAGCGCATCTCGCTGACGAACTGGATGTCGTTGCCGGTCAGGATATCGCGGCGGTAGAGCTTGTTCCAAAGCACGCTGTAAAAATAGGAGGCGGGCTTGTCCATCAGGCGAAGGGCGAAGGTATCCTTGTCGTAGACCCCGGCGGGCAGGAAGCCATACTCCCGCACTTCCGGCGGGCGGGCAACGCTCATGACGCCCAGCTCGTCTTGGATCTTATCCAGCACCTGTTCCGGCTTGGAGGCTCCTGCCGGGATGACCATCTTGTAGGGGGCGATGACGAAATCGGCTTCGTTCTCCTCGGCAGCGGCCACAAGGCGCTCGGTGAAGTCCGGGTCAAGGTAATCGTCGCTGTCCACGAACTCTACGTATTTGCCGGAAGCAAGCTTCAGGCCGAGGTTGCGGGTGTCCGATACGCCGGAATTGGCCTTGTCCACCAGCAGGATGCGGGGATCCTTTTGGCGGAACTCCTCGCAGACGGGAAGGCTCTGATCCTTGGAGCCGTCGTTCAGGATGATGATCTCGATGTTCCGGTAGGTCTGGGCACAGATGCTCTCTACGCACCGGGCCAGATGGTTCTGGGCATTGTAAACGGGCAGAATGATGCTGACGAGAGGCTGATTCATAGAGGAGTCTCCTTTCATCGTTTTTATTGTAACTATACTCCCCCGCAGCGCAAAATGCAAGCGCCGGGGGCCGCTCGCCGAAGGAGGGCTTGGAAAATGATCTTTCATATCGCGATTTGCAGCCCGGACCCGGTGCTGCGGGGGCGGGTGCAGCGGCACTGCCTTGAATATTATGCCCGCCGCGCCGATGCGTGCATCGTGGAGCAGTTGGAAAGCGCTGCCGACTTGCTGCGTCAGGAAGCCGGCGGCACCCGGTACGAGCTGTATCTCATCGAGCTGACGGCTTCCGGCCCGGCGGAGGGCTTACAGGCGGCGGCCCAGCTGCGCCAGCACGGGGTGCGCGCTCCGCTGGCCTTCTTCGCCCGCACCCCGGCCTACGCTTACGAGGCGTTCCGGGTGGACGCGATGCAGTATCTGCAAATTTCCTTCCGGCCCGAACAGCTCACCGCCCTGCTTGACCGCGCCACCGAGCCGGAGTATGGCCCGGTCATCCCGGTCACGACGGCGGCGGGGCTGCGGGCCCTGCCCTTCGCGGACATCGAATATCTGGAGTGCACCCACCACATCGTCCACTTCCACCTTGCCAGCGGCGAGGACGTGGCCTCCCTTTCGCTGCGGGTGCCCTTTTCCGAGGTGGCAAAGCCTCTGCTGGCCGACGAACGCTTTTTGCAGCCCCACCGTTCCTATGTGGTGAACCTCGCCGCCGCGTCCCAGCTCTCCGCCGGTGAACTGTGGATGCGCAGCGGCGCCCGCGTGCCCATCCCCCGCAGCCGGGAGGCCGCCGTAAGGGCCGCGTTCCGGAAGTTTCTGGAACGGTAGAAGGAAACAGAACAGGCCCTGCCGTACAGTTTGAAATGCTGCATGGCGGGGCCTGTTTTAGACGCGCTGTCAAGGGTTTTGAAATGCCCTTATAATTTCAGCTCCCCCCACTCCTGCAGGAACTGGTCGCTGACTTGGCGGAGGGCGGGCTCGTCGGCGGCGCTGGCAGCGTCGGCGATGCCGATGACGTAGAAGCCCGCGTCGTGGGCGGTGCGGGCGGCGTAGAGGGAATCCTCGCAGACGGCGCAGGTACGGGGGTCGGTGCCGCCAAGGCGGTGGAGCGCCTCAAAGAAGACGTCCGGGCGACTCTTGTGGAGCGGGCCCTGCGCCTCGACGTAGAACTCAAAATGATCGTCCAGCCCCAGCCGGGTGAGCACGGCCTTGCACTGGTCGCTCCATGTGTTTGAGCAGATGCACATCCGGGCTCCTTCGGCCTTGAGCCGGGCCAGCAGCTCCCGCACGCCGGGCTTGAGCTCTACGCTCTCGTACAGCTCCGCAATGACCGACCGCATCACGCCGAAGTAATCCTCCGGCTTTAGGGGCAGTGCATACTCCCGGATGAGGTACTGCGCGCCGTCGGCCATCCCCATGCTCAGCAGGGTGGTGCGCAGGTCGGCCTTCGGCTCGCGGCCATACCGGCGCAGCAGCGCCAGCGGGGCGTTCTCCCACACGGCGGTCATGCTGTCGGTCAGGGTGCCGTCCATATCAAAGATCCATTGCTTGCAGTTCATGTTGCCATCCTCACAGTCAGATTTTACTAAATTATACCACGCTTTTTGTTCCAAAAACAGAGAGAAATTTTCCCGAAAATATGTTATACTTTGTGCAGATTTGATTCGGAGCACAAAGGAGGCGGTTGGGATGGCGCAGAACGAGACCCCCAAAAAGGCGCTGGTGCTGGCCGGCGGCGGAGCCCGCGGCAGCTATCAGGTGGGCGTCTGGCGGGCATTGACAGAACTGGGCTGGCACCCGCAGATCATCACCGGCACCAGTGTCGGCAGCCTGAACGGCGCAATGTTCGCGCTGGACCTGTACGAGACGGCGCGGGATATGTGGACGAGCATCCGCAGTCAGGACGTGATGGAGCTGCCGGAAGAAACAAATCTGACGGAGCTGCATCAGTTCCTGCGGGACATCGTGCGGGAGGGCGGCATGGACGTCACCCCGCTGGAAGAGATCGTGGAGCGGGTGTTGGACGAAGACGCCCTCCGCGCGTCGCCCATCCGGTTCGGCCTCGTCACCGTGGAAAAGCGGGGCCTGAAACCCCGCGAGCTGCCGCTGGAAGAGATCCCGGAAGGGAAAGTGAAGGACTACCTGCTGGCCTCGGCGGCCTGTTTTCCCGCGCTGCGGGCCAAGCAGATCGATGGGGTGCAGTTCCTCGACGGCGGCTACCGGGACAATATGCCCACCGCGCTGGCACAAAAAATGGGCGCGGAAGAGCTGGTCTGTGTGGATTTGGAGGGAGTGGGCATCACCCTGCCCAACCGCACCGGTCTGCCCACCACCATGGTGCGCAGCTACTGGGAGCTGGGCGATATCCTCCACTTTGACCCCGACACCGCCAAGCGAAACATCGAGCTGGGCTATTACGACACCCTTCGGGCCTTCGGGCGGCTGCGGGGCTGTGCCTACGCCATCGCGAAGAGCGGCGCTTCCGACGCGGACGCAGCTGCGTTCCGGAAACGCTTCGACGCGGTGCAGAAGGCCGTCAAGGCGAAGTATCCGGTCACTCTGACGGCAGACCTCGCCCTCCGGCTGGCCAACATGAAAGATGCCGAGACTGCCCCGCTGGAAGCTGCCGCCGAGGACGTGGGGGTGGACCCCGCCCATTACTACACGGTGGAGCAACTTGGCAGAGCCTTTCTGGAACAATGCGACCGCAGCCGCATCGAGAGTTTTGCGCCCCTGTTTGACGGCAGCGGCAATGCGGCACAGGCCGCGTGGGCGGCGCTGCTGCCCAATACATTCTTACAGGCGCTGGTCTACCGCACCCTGACCGCGCCGGTGGAGGAGGGAGTGGAACCATGAAAGTCTATCAGGGACATTCCGCTTCTCCCGGTCTCGTGCTGGGGCAGGTGAGCCGGGTGGAGCGCCGGACGGAGAGCTTCCGCCCCGGCCCCTTCAGCCCGGAGCGGGAGCAGCGGCTGCTGGACAACGCCGTGAAAACGGCCCAGACCGAACTGGACTCCATGGCGGAGCGCAGCGGCCCTACCGAACAGGCCATCTTTCTGTTCCAGAGCATGATGCTGGAGGACGAGGGCTTCATGAATGAGGTCCGCTTCCAGATCAAGGCGGGCATCGGTGCCGCCGAAGCGATGGACCGCGTGGGCCACCGCTATGCCGACCAGCTGGCCCACATGGAGGACAACGCCTATATGCAGCTGCGCAGCGTGGATATCCTCGACGCGGCCAGCCGGGTGGTGAATATCCTTGCCAACCGGCCCCGCGTCTGGCTGGCGCTGGATCATCCGGTGATCCTCGCGGCGGAGATGCTGATGCCCAGCGACCTGTTCAGCGTCCCGGCGGGGATGATCTTGGGCATCATCACGTCCGAGGGCAACAAGCAGAGCCACGCCGCCATCATCGCGCGGGCTATGCACATCCCCTGCATCGTGCAGGTGGGCAGCGATTTTCTGGACGACTGCGACGGCCGCATCGTCGTCCTCGACGCCGACAACGGCGAGTGCATCCTTGACCCGGATGCCGTCACCCGCCAACAGGCCATGGCCCACATCTGCGAAAAACAGTGGGAAAACGAGGAGATGAACCGCATCTGTGCCCTGCCGAACCGCACCAAGGACGGCGAGGCCTTTGAGCTGCTGGCCAACTGCTTCGGGCAGGAGGACATCGAAACGGCCCTCCAAACCGGTGCCAGCGGCGTGGGTCTGCTGCGCAGCGGCTACATGATGCTGCCGGGCCGCCCGGTGGACGAGCAGGAGCAGTATGTGTTCTATCACTCCTGCCTTGCTGCGGCAAAGGGCGGCGTCGTCACGGTCCGCACCTTCGACTTTGGCGCAGACCGCACCATGGCCGATGCGCATCAAGGGCCGGAATCCTCCAAGCTGGGGCTGCGCGGCATCCGCAGCAGTCTGCGCCGCCCCCACCAGTTCGAGACCCAGATCTGTGCGCTGCTCCGCGCGGCGGCGGACGGCCCGCTGCGGGTCATGTTCCCGATGGTGACCAACCTTGAAGATTGGGACGAAGCCATGAAGCGGGTGGAGCACTGCCGCCAGCAATTGCGGGAGCGGGGCGAGCGGTTCAACGAGAAGACCCCCTTCGGCGTCATGTTCAGCGTGCCCTCAGCCTGCCTGACGGCGGAAGAATTCGTGGCTCGCGGGTGCGATTTCTTCGTCATCGAGACCAACGACCTGACCCAGTACACCCACGCCGTTGACCGGGACCTCTCCATTGCGGAGCGCTACTACCGCCCCGCCAGCCATGCGATGAAAAAGCTCATCGCCATGGTCATGGAAGCCGCCGATGCGGGGCAGATCCCCGTGACCATCTGCGGCATGGCCGTCGGCAACCCGGCCAATACGATCCAGTACCTGAAACTCGGCCTCCGTAGCTTCTCCATGAGCCCCCAGAGCCTCATCGGCGTGAAGCGCGCACTGCTGGAAGCAGACAGCCGGGATTGACAGAAAGTATAAACTGTAGTACTCAGTACTACTGAAGCATAAAAAGGGGCTGCTGCACATCGTTTTAGCCGAAAGTGCAGCAGCCCCTTTTTGTTTGAAAGAGCGTTATTCCAGATTCCCCGTCAGGGTCATGACGGCGGAGAGGACGGCCAGCGGGGCCGTCTCACAGCGGAGAATGCGGGGGCCGAGGCCGACGGTCTTGGCACCGGCTTTGGCGGCCATTTCGGCCTCCTCGGCGGCAAAACCGCCCTCTGCGCCGGTGATGACGGCGATCTTCCGCTTCTGACCGTCGGCGGGCTGGGGGTCTGCCAGCAGCTCCCGAAGGGGAGCACCGCCGCACTCGTAGCAGAAGAGCACGAGGTCGTACCCTTCCAGACTGCGGCAGAGCGCGCCGAAGTTGGGCAGCGGGAGGGCCACATCCGGCAAAACGCCCCGGCCGCACTGCTTGGCGGCTTCAAAGGCGATGCGGTTGTAGCGCTCGTTTTTCTGCTCCTCTTTCTTGGGGGCTGCCACGCAGTAGCGGCTGAAGAAGGGGACAAAATGGGCGCAGCCCAGCTCGACGCCGTGGCGGATGACCTGCTCCAGCTTGTCCTGTTTGGGATAGCCCACAAAGAGGGTGACTTCTACGCTGGGTTCGGCGGCGCTGGGGTAGCCCGGCTCCACGCTGAACTCCACCGTCTCCGGGCCGAAGCCGGTGATGGTGGCGGTGTACTCCACGGCGTTGCCGTCGCAGAGGATGACGGTATCGCCCAGCTTGCCCCGCATCACGCGGGCGAGATGATGGGCGTCGGCACCCCGTAGCGTTGCGGTGCCGTCGGCGATCTCGGTAGTAAAATAACGGTGCGGCATTTTTTTGATCCTTTTCAACTGAAGCTCCCCCTCCGGGGGAGCTGGCCTTACTTGCTTTTTTTGCAGACAATGCACTCCCAGCCGCGCTTTTCCTTAACTTCCTGTACAGTAAGCCCGGCTTTTTCCAGCCCGGCGATGACCTCATCCTTCCGGCTGTCGATGATGCCGCTGGCGATGAAGACGGCATCCTCGGCCATCAGGCCGGGCACGGCGGGGGCCAGCGACAGGATGGCGTTGGCAACGATGTTGGCGGTGATGATGTCGTAGGTGCCGCTGGCCTTGTCGGACAGATCGCCCACAAGGACGGTCAGCTTGTCGGCTGTGCCATTCAGGGCGGCGTTCTCCCCAGCGGTGCGGACGGCCACGGGGTCGATGTCCACGCCCTCGGCGGAGGCAGCGCCCAGCTTGAGAGCTGCGATGGCAAGGATGCCGGAGCCGGTGCCGATGTCCAGCACCCGTTCGCCGCCCTTGACCCGCTCGTCCAGCGCCTCCAAGCAGAGGCTGGTGGTCTCGTGGCCGCCGGTGCCAAAGGCGAGGCCGGGGTCGAGGATGAGCTTGACGCGGTCGGTGTCATACTCCTGCCAAGAGGGCACCACGGCAAGGCGCTGGCCGATCTCCATCGGGTGATAATACTTGCGCCAGCCGTTCTGCCAGTCCTCCTGTTCCACGCCTTCGGTCTCGACGGTGTAGGCGATGCCCGCCGCCTCCATCCGGGCCGCGATGAGGGCCAGCGTCTCCACGGGGGAAGCGCCCGGCTCCAGATACAGGTGGATGATGACCTGATCGCGGGGCTTGTCCAGCAGTTCCTGCTCGATGAGGTCCACATGCGCGATCTCGGCCACCTGCTGTTCGATGTCGCTGTAGTCTTCGATATAGATGCCGCCTTCGGCGATCATGGTGGCGACGGCTTCGGCGTTGTCGGCGTCGGCCTTGGCCACGGTCAGGCGGATATCAGTCCATTCCATTGATAAAACCTCCTTCGGGATGTTGTACACGGTTCGGGAATACCTATATAGTAACATAGACGCCGCCACGGCGCAAGAAGTGCGCGGCAGAGGCGGCAGAACATAGAAAATTCACAAATAAGAAAATTCTTTTCAGAGAAAAAACTTGTATCCCATCAAAAACCTCAAAAACTTTTGACTAAAAAATGCAAAATCAAGGATTTTTGTATCAATTGTGGAGAAAAGAGCGGAAACCCCCTTTCCTTTTTTCTTAACATGTGTTAAGATATTGTTACGCAATTATGGACGGTCTGCAACCAGAGGCCGCCATAACAACAACATTCTTTAAGGAGGAATGTGTCTTATGATGAAGTATCTCCAGAAACTGGGCAAGGCACTGATGCTTCCCGTCGCGGTCCTGCCGATCTGCGGCATCCTGATGGGTCTTGGCTATGCCTTTGCTCCGGGCGTTATGGGTGTGCCCGGTGCAGCAACTTCCGGCGCAGCTTATACCGTTGGTTTCCTGCTGGTCAAGGCAGGCGGCGCTCTGATCGACAACATGGCATGGCTGTTTGCAATCGGTGCAGCAGTCGGTCTGGCGGATGACCACGACGGTACCGCTGGTCTGGCTGGCCTCGTCAGCTTCCTGATGATGCAGCAGCTGCTGAGCCCCGCCGTCGTCGGTGCAGTCCGCACCCTCGAAGAGGGCACTGCTACCTACATCGCTTTCCAGAAGGTCGCTGGCAACTCGTTCATCGGCATTCTGGCCGCTGTGGTGGGCGCGACCTGCTACAACAAGTTCAAGAACACCCAGATGCCTGACTGGCTGGCATTCTTCTCCGGCAAGCGCTTCGTCGCAATTGCCACCGGCCTGATCTCCATCGTGGTTTCCGTTGTCCTGCTGTTCGTCTGGCCTCTGATCTTCGGTGCACTGGTCGCTCTGGGCGAGGCCATCGTAAGCATGGACGGCATCGGCGCTGGTATCTACGCGTTCCTGAACCGTCTGCTGATCCCCACCGGCCTGCATCACGCTCTGAACAACGTGTTCTGGTTCGACACCATCGGTCTGGGCGACCTGTCCC
>ENA-ORMX01001211-ORMX01001211.1-human-gut-metagenome-genome-assembly--contig:-NODE-1211-length-17394-cov-2.415999_pt1 | contig 17394 bp, 9 predicted proteins | sample MGYA00242108_ERZ509007 | MGnify/ENA primary metagenome ERZ509007 (study PRJEB26280, sample SAMEA2338745) | human gut metagenome | biome: human gut; feature: human-associated habitat; material: faeces...
CTTCAGATAATGGTGGCGTACGTCGTGTTCAAAAAAGTACCGCTCGCAAACGTTTACAAGGTAATTTTGTTTATGCCCAACATAATATCGAGCCTCGTGTTCGTATTGTGCGCCAAGGTGCTTATGCAAAAGGGCTTGCCGGTACTTCTTAAAAAGCCCGATTTACTGTTGCTCGATCAATACAGTTCGTCGAGTTTCTATTCCGTTCTGATATTCGGAACGTGGATGAACTTCGCGGGCGGGCTTATCATATACCTGTCGGCGATGTGCAGCATTTCGAAAGACGTACTCGAATACGGGCAACTCGAAAATATGTCGTCGCTGAAAGAGTTCCTGCACGTGGTGCTTCCGTCGATATTCCCGACGATCGTTACCTATATAATCGTAGCGATAGCGGCTTTCTTCACCAATTACGGACATTTCTATTCGTTCTACGGCGGCGAGGGCAGCGGAATGCAGGTGTATATGACGCTGGGGCTGTATTTCTTTAAGAAAGTAGCGGGCGGTCTGAATACGCCTATGAGCGCGCTCCGAGCGGAATATCCGATAGTTTCGGCTTCGGGTATCATATTCACGGCGATAGTTGCTCCGATAACCTTTTTGACCAAGTATTTACTTGAAAAATTCGGACCGAGCGAGGATTAAGACTATGAGAGTTAAGAAAAACAACAGAATTTCTCGCAGAATGGACGCTTTTCAGATAATACTCTACGTCATAGTGGCGGTTTATTGCCTGTCGATGGTTTACGTATTGCTTTTCGGGCTTATAAACTCGCTTAAAGACGCAACCGATTTCGAATGGTTGAACCCTTTCGGATTTCCGCATAAAGAATTCGGCTGGAAGTTCGACAACTATTCTAAGGTACTTAAAGAATTCAAAGTTTCGAGCATGAGCATGGGCGGCGAAGAAGTCGGCTTTATGGGTATGTTCGTAAATTCGCTTCTGTACGCCGTATTTATGTCTCTGTTCAGCATGGCTACGCAGATAATGGTGGCTTACGCGATAGCGAAGTACGATTTCAGGTTGAAACCTCTTCTTTACGGCGTGGCGGTAATAGTCATGCTTTTGCCGATAATCGGCTCGCTCGCTTCCGAAGTGCAGATGGCGGACACCTTCAATTTCAGAAACAATCTGCTCGGAATCTGTCTTATGAAGTGCAAATATGCGGGGCTTTACTTCCTCGTGTTCTACGCGACGTTCAGAAGCGTTTCCTGGACGTACGCCGAGGCGGCGCAGATAGACGGCGCAGGGCATCTTAAAATCTTTATAGAGATAATGCTGCCCCTTATCAAGAGTACGGTTTTCGCGGTGTTCATTCTCTTATTCATAGAATTCTGGAACGATTATTACACTCCGATGATCTTTCTTCCGCAATCACCCACGATGTCTTACGGCTTGTTCGTATTCCAGACGGACAACAGGGCGAGCCAGCCCATTCAACTCGCGGCGTGTCTGCTTACCTGCCTGCCTATTCTCGTATTGTTCGTGGTTTTCAAAAACAAGATCATGGGCAACGTAACGATGGGCGGCTTGAAAGGTTGATTTCGTGTAAAGGAGGAATTAAAATAAAATGACGAATAAAAAAATATCGATAATAAAAGCCTTCGCGCTGGCGATTTTATCCGTCGCGCTCGTATTCTGCGCGGTAGGGTCTATGCTGAACGCAACGGCTGCCGAAAGTCGTATTTCGTCGATAACGATCGAAATCGATTACGGCGACTACGACGCCAACGATTTGCCGAAGGGTAAAGCGGGCAAGTCGTACCCCGTGTTCGCGTTCGTCGCGACCGATAACGAAGGCGCGACGGTAACCGAAACGCGCGTTACCGTAAAAGACCCGAACGGCGAAATACTTTCGCAGCGCGGCGGAAGATTTGCGACAGACGAAGCGGGCGAATACACGATCGAATACGTCGCGGTAAGCGGAATAGTACACGCGACGAAAAAGATAACACTGACCGTAGAGGAATATACCGACACCATGGTTTATAACCCCGACGGCGAGGGCGTTCCCTCGGCGGCGGAAACGGGCGAAGTCGTAATCGCCGATTTAGGTACGTTTTCGGGCGGCGTGGGAGATCTGACTTATAAAACAGAACTTACGCTCGGAGAAACCGAAATCGCGTTTACCGAAACGAACAGGGGAGTTTACTTCATCCCCGACAGAAGCGGCGTTTATACACTCGTATATACGGCTTGCGATTTCGTCGCGGACGAAAAATCGGAGAAAAGAACGATAACCGTAACCGACGGCGAAAATCCCGTAATGCAAACGCCGTCGATTCCCGCTTCCGCGGTGAGCGGCGAAACGATAAAACTTCCGCTCCCCGACGGCATTTTGTATCACGGCGGCGAAAAATATTATCTTCCCGTAAAAGTTTACTTCGACGAAACCGAAGTCGGAACGGATATGCAGGTTAAAAATCTCGTCGCGGGCGAACATACGATAAAATACGAGTGCGTAAGCCCGATAGACGCCGGCAAAAAGACCGAATACGCGTTTACTCTGACGGTAAAAGATAAAACCGTAGCCGACGGCGCGCGCCTTTTCGATAATTATTTCGATTTCGTAAACTGCAAACCCGTAACGACCGCTGACAGAGAATACGCCGTAAAAATAGGCAAAACCGAAGAAGCGTCTTTCGCTTTTTCGCGCGAGATACCCGTCGATTATCTCAACTTCGAGATATCTACTACCGCGGGTACGTCTTCGTATTCTCAGATTTATTTCGTGATGACGGACGCTAAAAACGCGTCGGATAAAGTAATGGTAAGAATCAGAAGACTTTCGTCTTACGACAGCCTTTATATCTCTTACGACGACGCGACCGGATCGGTGTTTTACGGCGAAAGCGGCGAAGAATCGGAAAAGATAACCTCTTATTCCGACGGCAGAACTTTCGCGGGCTTCAGAAGCGGAAAGGCTTATATATCTTTCGAAGTACGCGGAGTTAAAAAGGACACGGAATTCGTTTTAAGAAAAATCGCTTCCAACGCGATAACCACCGATTCAAGCGATTACGCCGCGCCGGAATTTCTGACGAATAACGATTACCGCGCAGTGTACGTTTCGTATATCGGACATTCGATATACCTTCCGGAACTCAAAGCCTTCGACGTTCTCGATAACGACGTAACCGTTACGCTTACCTTGTACGGAGACGACGGAACGATTTACGAGGGCAAGGGCGGATATACCTTCGATATAACCAAGAGCGGCGAATATATGGCTGAATACGTAGCCGTAGATTCTTACGGCAATCAGAAGCCGCAGATTTCGACCATTTACGTAGGCGACCTCGAATCGCCCGTGATTAAAGTTTCGGGTATCAAGGCTACCGTCAAAGTCGGGCAGGAAATAACTCTTCCGAAGGCGAAGATTACCGATAACGACACTTCGGCGGAAGAAATAACGAGTTACGTTTACGTCGTAAAGGGCAACAATCAGAAAAAACTTTTGGGCGATACCTATAAGTTTACCGAAGCGGGAGAATATAAAATAAGATATTCCGCTTACGATAAAAACCAAAACTATACCGTCGTCGAATTTACGGTAATCTGCAAATAAGGGGGAAACAAAAGATGAAAAAATTGTTTATTTTTGCTCTGTGCGCGCTTATGATTTTCGGCTCGGCATTCTCGACGGGTTGCGGCGGAAACGAAAGCGATAAAGAAACGGCTTCCGTCAAACCTACGAAAATAGGCGACGAACCGATATCTTTCGAAGACGGCGACGAATATCTCGTAAAAGACGGAAAGAGCGACTATAAAATAGTCGTAAGCGCGGACGCGACGAAAGTCGAAAAGTACGCCGCCGAAGAACTTCAATATTTCGTGGAAAAATCCACCGCCGTGAAACTCCCGATCGCGACCGACGGCGAAGTTTCGCACGGCGATAACGGCAAATATATCTCGGTAGGCGAAAACAAACTTTTGTCCGCCGAAAAAGATATAAAAATCGATTACGAAGAACTCGGCGAAAACGGCGTTACGGTAAACACGAAAGGCAACTGCGTATACGTTGCGGGCGCGACCGAAAACGGAACTCTGTTCGCCGTTTACAGATTTTTACACTATCAGATAGGTTATAACGCGTACGCTTACGACTGCGTTGAAGTAGACTATTTCAGATCGGTAAAACTTAAAAACATAACTTATAAACACGTTCCGTCAATCGGTCTGACCACGGCTGAAGACGGCGAACTTTCGGGCGAAGACAAAGTAAAAGAAGCGATGAGAATGTACGTTTACGCTTCCAGAAACGGCGGCTACGATATGTATGGCAATCTCTATAACGGACTCTGGTGTCATACCACGCCTTACATCGTTTCGCAGACTCTCGACGCCGATCGCGAAAAAGCCGCGGCGGAAGAAGAACGCGCCGCCAAATCAGAAGAAGCGAAAGACATTATCGCCGAAACTTACGGCTATACGAAAGACGATAACGGCGACCTTATCGCGGGCGATAGCGCGGATACGAAGGGTTACGAAAACTTTACGAAAGGCTTTGAAAAAGCCCTCGGAACGCTTTTCGCTTCCACGATAAGTTCGCAGGATAAAATCGACAGAGAAGTTTTATCTCTTTACGGATACGTAATCGACAGAAAGGGCAATTACGTTCCGAACTACGTAAGAAAGACGCAAATAAACGACAAGGGCGTAGAAATCCCCGTAATCGAAAACGGAAACTACGTTTACGAAACCGACGAAGAAGGCAACCCGAAATTAGTACTCGGCGACGACGGCAAGCCGCTTTCCGACGTGGCGGGTTACACCGCCTACGAAAAGGGTTGGAACGCAGCGTATTCGTGCGGAAATTACCACGTCGGCGCGGAGTGGCAGAAAAAGGTAAAGAGCGTAAGACTGTGGAACAACAATCAGGTGTGCTATTCCAAGCAGGAAGCGATAGATCTCGCTTCGGCAACGCTTATAAATAAATACGTGAACACCGCAAACGGACCTTATCTTATGCTCGGCGTTACCGACGGTATAGGCGCGTGCGACTGCGAAGAGTGTAAAGCGAACGAAGCCCTGTACGGCGGGGCGGCGGGCGTTCAGATGAGATTTATGAACGCGGTTGCCAAAAACGTCGAAAAATACATGAACGACAACGGAATGGATAAAACGATTTATCTCGTGGCGTTCGCGTATTATTCCTATCGTCAGCCGCCCGTAAAAGAAGTAAACGGTAAAATCGTAGCGGTAGACGAAAGCGTTATTCCCAAGAAAGACGGAAAAGTAAGAGTCGGCGTTATGTATACGCCTATCGAAGCGTGCTACACTCACGCCATAAGCGACGAAGTCGAAACGTGCGACAAAAACGCGCAGATAGCCGAAGAAATGAAGGGTTGGGCGGCTATCGCCGATTACCTTATGATGTATTCTTACGGTACTAACTTCCAGGCGTATAAATATCACTTCAACAACTGGTCGCATATCGGCGATTCGATAAGATTTTACGAAAAGTGCGGGCTTAAATACTACTTCGAGCAAGCGTGCGCCCAAAACGACATATCGCCTATGTCTTCGATGCGCGCCTACGTGCGTTCGAAACTCGCGTGGAACTCGGCTTACGACACGCAGGATTTGATAGACGAGTTTATCGCCCACTATTACGGCGACGGCGCGGAAAGCGTAAAACAGTACTTCGAAGCCGTTATGGAAAACTTCGAAAGAATTTACGTCATCGACGACACCGAAGATCAGAATATCTATTACAGCAGAATAATGAACAACGAAAGTTGGACGCGTTCGCTTTTGAAAGACCTTGAAAGTTATCTCGAAAAAGCCGATTACAAGATCGACACGGGCAACTCGACTATAAAAGACGTATATAAAGAGCGCGTGTTCAGAGAGTACTTCCTGCTTAAAGACAACGAATATATGAAGTATTCGGCGTACCTGAATCAGGAAGAATACGACGAACTCGAAAAACTCGTAATGTACGGAAGAGAAAAATATAATGCATATCTGACTGCGGAGAAGACGAACAATGGTTAAAACGAAGAAAATTATCGGTTTTATACTCGCGATAATCGCGACGATCGGCGTATGTTGTTTAACCGCCTGCAAAAAAGACGAAGCGAAAAACGCCGACCCGAAAACGATGTACAGTTTTGCGATAAGCAAGACCGAAATGACGCTCGAATCGTGGCAAAGCGAAAAACTCGAATGTCGCTACGGCGATAAGAAAATCGTTTTTTCTAGTTCCGACGATAATATCGCCACCGTCGCGGCAGACGGAACGGTAACCGCGGTAAACGCGGGCGTGGCGTATATCACCGCCAAAGCCGACGGCGTCGAAGGGGCGGAAAAAATGTGCAAAGTTACCGTCGTTAAATACGAATACAGGGTCGAAATCGACCGAGATACGACGATAACCGCGATTAAAGGCGCGTCGCTCGACTTCGTCGCGACCGTTTACAGGGGCGGCGAAAAATCAAACCTTACGGTTAAATTTACGGTAACGCCGACGGCGGCGACGATCATCGACAAAAATACGGCTCGCGTTACTTTCTCGGCGACGGGCGAATACACGGTCAAAGCGGAATACGCGGGCGTATACGCCGTCGTAACCGTAAAAGTAACGGATAGCATTGCGTAACGGGGGCAAATATGAAAAAGTTCTGGATATTTTTGTTGTCGCTCGTCTGCTGCCTGTCTTTGGCGGCGTGCGCGAGTACGGCGAATAATACGACCAAAAAAACGACTGCCGAAATTTCTTTGGTAGACAGAGAAATCACGGTATACGTAGGCGAAACCTACAATTTCAAGCCGACGGGCGCAAAGAATTTCGAATATTCCTCTTCGGACGAAAGCGTAGCGACCGTATCGGACGAAGGCCTACTTACCGCGCTTAAAGACGGCACGGCGTTTATCGACGTTTCGGCGGGGAAGCAAAGCCTTACATGTAAGGTAAACGTAATAAAAGCCGAAAACTATATAAGGCTTAACTCGACCGAAATCACCGCGTCCGCGGGCAGCGACGTAACGTTGAAAGCCGAAGTTATTTCGGGCGGAAAGGTTACGGATAACGAAGTTACTTTCGATAAAGGCTCCGCAAGCGGCGTAATTCTGAGCGTAAGCGGCGTCAACGAGGCTACGGTTTCGTTGACGGCTACGGGAAACTATGTTATAATGGTTACCTGCGGCGCAATGAAAGCCGAATGTAAAATAAAAGCCGTAAATCTGTCGGCTGAAACTCTTGCGAACCCCGAAATATCGGTCGAAAACTGCGTAACGGTAAAATGGAACGCGGTAGACCACGCAAGCGGGTACGCATACAGCGTAAACGGCGGCGAGTGGATGAAGACGACCGAAACTTCGTTTAACGCCGAAAGCGTAACGAATAACCTTAAATATAAAGACGAAGCGATTTTCGCGGTTAAGGCTCTGGCGGGCGAAACCGATTACGACTATATCGACGGGCTTCCCGCTTCGGTCGAATTTTCGCACGAATATCAATCGACCGTAATCGAAGAATACACCTGCGTAAAGGCGGGCAAAGTAAAATTCAGATGCTCGGTTTGCGATAAAGAATACACCGACGAAAATTATCTTGACGACCATAATATGGTAGACGGCGCGTGCAGCGTTTGCGGCATGCAGCAGACTAAAAAAGTCGCGTACCGTTACGACGAAAAGAACGATTGCTATTTCGTAGTCGGCGCGGACGCGGGTTTCGACAGCGAAGACCTCTATATTCTGGCCAAATACGACGACGGCGAACACGGCGAGAGACCCGTTAAATATATGGGTTACGGCGCGTTTGCGGCAAATAAAATGATAAAGAGAGTTTTCCTGCCCGAAAGCATGACCGAATTCGTCGATAAAGATAACCGATACAACAAGACGAATAAAAACGGCGTTATGGTAAGCAGTCCGCTCCGCGGAACGGTTTTCGATAACTGTACCAATCTCGAATTCGTTTCGATGAAGGGCGTTACCGTCTTGCGCGACGTAGCCGACGCTTCCTATTCGCACTGGAATTTCAGGGATTGTTATAACCTGACGCAGGTTATCGTTCACGAAGACTTCGATAACTACGGCGCGACGTTCATGCGCTGGGTAAACACTCCCGATAACGCCGCCGATAAGACGGATATATACGTTTACGGCAAGAAAATAACAAAACTCTGCAACGACAGTTATCCCATAGGTTACGACCTCGGCTGGGGCAACAACACCCTGCTTACGGGCGAAGTATTCTACTACGACGAAACGGACGAGGGCTGCTATAAATGGCATTTCGCCGCGGACGGAATAACCGTAGTTACGGGCGGCAAGCACGTTTACAATAATAAAAACAAATGTAAAAAATGCGGCGCGATGAACGATTTCGGCGTGAACTACGGCTACTACGAAGGCGAAGATTTAGACGGCAATCAGGTTAAGACCTATTACGTTTCGGATAACAATACGCTCAATTTAACCGACGTTACGATATTAGCAGAATATACCGACGGCATACACGGAACTCACCCCGTAACGTTCGTTAAAAACGGCGCGTTCGCCGGTAACCCGACTATAAAAAGAGTTACTTTGCCCGAAAGCGTAACGAGGCTCGACGGCGGCGTATTCCAACTCTGTGAAAATCTCGAATACGTTTCGATGATCGGTATAACCGATATGATCTTCAAAAATCTGAGCAATGAGATTTTCTACGGCGAGGGCGTCGTAAGTAACAATAACTTCCTCGACTGTTACAGTCTGACTACGATTATCGTAAATAAAAACTTCAATCTTTACACCGAATCGAACGCTCAACAATTCCTTGCGAGAGATACGAGCAAATCTGCTCGTCTCGATATCTATTCTATGGGTACGTACGAAGAAAGCGCGATAAACGCTTCGCCCAACGGAAGCAATAACATGTTAAGCGGTATAATCTTCTATAAAGGCAATCTCGACGTTTGCAGAAGATGGATAGACGACGACGGCGTTATAGAAACTTCCGCAAGGGATCACGACTTCGTCGACGGCGTTTGCGCGGTCTGCGGCGAAAAGGACGCGGCGGGCGTTATCTATCAATACAGCGCGACTTACGGCGTTTATTACGTAAGCGGGTACAGCGGAAACGGCGAAACCGTCCGCGTATTCGGTAGGTGGAACGACGGTAAAAACGGCGAAGCCGACGTAAAATATATCGCCGGCGGAGCGTTCAGAAATAAAACCGAAATCAGAAAAGTTATTCTCGACGACAATATCGTAAGCCTCGAAGGCAGCGTATTCTGGGGTTGTTCCAATCTCGAATACGTTTCTATGAAAGGCGTAACGAATCTCGATTACACAAGTCCTTACGGCGGATCGGGAAGAAACAACAATTTCAGAGAGTGTTTCAAACTTAAAATCGTAGTCGTAAGCAACGCGTTTACGACGAACGTAGGGCAGTTCGGTTGCGGCGCAAGCGATACGAGAAACGAGCAGATACTCGACTTCTACGTTTTCGGCGAAAGCGGCGCGCCGACGTTGAATTACGGCATGGCAGACTGGAACAACCTTCCGTCCGATAACGTCTATTATTACAGCGAAACCGAAAAATCGGGTTGTTGGCATTACGTCGACGGAGTGGCAACGCTCTGGGCGTGAAAATAAATAATATTAAGGAGCAGAATGATGAGAAAAACGATTAAAGTTCTTATGGCTGTGTTGTGCGTTTCTCTTTCGCTCGGCGTAATAACCGCGTGTAAGAAAACCGAAGAGCCGAAGAAGACGAAACTCGATTCTCCCGTAATATCTTCAAAAGAGTATACGGGCAGTAATCAGAAAGCGACGGTAGCCGAAAACGAGGCTTACGAAGTAACCGTAAACGAGGGCGGAATCAACGTCGGCGAGTACGACGTAGTTCTTACGCTTACGGATACGAAGAAGTACGAATGGGCTAATCCCGACGCGGACGACAAAACCAAAGTTACGCTTAAATTTACCATAACGAAAGCGGCTAACGAAATCACGAGTTTGACCCTTGACGACTGGGCTTACGGCGAAACGCCGAAGACACCGACCGCGATGGCGAAATTCGGAACGCCCGAGTTCACGTACGCGACGAGCGAAAACGGCGAGTATACGGCGACCGTTCCTACCGCGGTAGGTAAGTATTGGGTAAAAGCGACCGTAGAAGGCACGTCGAACTACGACGGAGCGATTAAAACCGCGCAATTCGAAATAAAGAAAGCGGCGTCCGCGATTACGACGGCTCCCGCGGCGAAAACGCTCGTTTATACGGGCAGCGCGCAGGAACTCGTTACGGCAGGCGCGGCAAACGGCGGAACGCTCAAATATAAACTCGGCGAAAACGGTACTTGGAGCGAAACTATCCCCACGGCGACCGACGCAGGCGATTATAAAGTATATTACAAAGTAGTCGGCGACGGATCGCATAGCGATACCGCCGAAACCGAAATTTCGGTAACCATCGCTCAGGCGACCAACGAAATCACGGGTATGGTTCTTGCGGGCTGGACTTACGGCGAAACGGCTAACGAACCGACCGCTACGGCGAAATTCGGTACGGCTACGTTCACGTATGCAACGAGCGAAAACGGAACTTATAGCGAAACCGTGCCCATCGATGCGGGCGATTATTGGGTAAAGGCTACCGTTGCGGGTACGAATAACTACGCGGGCGCGACAAAAACTCTTAAATTCACGATAGCGAAAGCAGATTCGACGGTTAAAACCGCTGCCGCCGAAAAAGAACTCACTTATAACGGCGCGGCGCAAGAACTCGTCAACGCGGCAACCACCGACGACGGAACTATCGAATATAAACTCGGCAAAGACGGTGCGTGGAGCGCAAATATCCCCACCGCTATAAACGCAGGTTCTTACAAGGTTTATTACAGAATCGTCGGCGATAGTAACCATAACGGTTTCGAAAACGAAATTTTGTCCGTAAACGTTACTATTTCGAAGTTGAAAATAGCCAAACCCGTTGCCGATACTACGGTATTCACTTATAGCGGAAACGAGCAAACTTATAACGTGGCGGCGAACGACCGTTATACGGTAAGTAACGACAAGCAGACTAACGCGGGCAATTATAAAGTTGCGGTCGCGCTTAAAGACAAAGCGAACGTAAGTTGGGCAGACGATACGACCGCCGATTTGAGTTTCGATTTCAATATCGGTAAAAAATCCGTCGAAGTCGTGTGGACGAAAGCCGATAGTTACGTTTATAACGATACCGCTTTGATCGCTCCTACCGCCATGATGACTAACGTAAAGGGTGAAGAAGTAGCCCTTACCGTAAGCGGCGAAACGCTTGATAAAGCGGGTACGTTCACGTTTACCGCAACTACCGAAGATACCAACTACGAACTCACGAACGCTACTTGTTCCGTTACGGTCGTACTTTATAACGAAATTACGGAGTTCACCGTAACCGCCGAGTTAAACTGCGACGAAACGCCCGATATAAACGCTACGGCAAAACACGGCGAAGCGAAATATTTCTACGCCGAAGCCGAAGACGGCGAGTATAAAGAAATAACGAGCGAAACCGTTTTCGCACCCGAAAAATTATATTACGTTAAAGCGGTAGTTGCCGCAGGCGAAAACTATATCGGAGCGACGAGCGAAATCAAGACGTTTATCAAAAACCACGAATATAACGAAAACGGAAAATGTGTAAAAGGCGACGCGTATAACACTGCGGGCGTAACTTACGCTTACGGCGCAGATAAAGGCGAATATTACGTTACGGGTTGCGCGGACAGCGTTACCGAATTGGTAATTCTTCCCGCGTATAACGACGGCGAACACGGCGAAAAAGCGGTAACTTACGTCGCTCATAGAGCGTTTGCAGATAAAACGAATATCGTTAAAGTTATTTTGCCGGAAAGCGTAACGGATTTAGGCGGAAGTTCTTTTGCAGGATGTTCGAATCTTGTTTACGTCTATATGCCCGGTGTAAAATCGCTTATTTATGCGGTAGACGGCAGACCCGACGGAAAGAAAGACTGCAATAATAACTTCTTGCAATGTTATAAATTGACCACCGTAATAATCGCTTCCGATTTTTACACTAACACGCAACAGTTTACCGACGGTTCTCAGACCGTTACCAGAATCGACAACCCGTTTCTTAACTTCTACGTAAACGGAGAGTCGGGCACGCCTAAACTCGAAGGAATAAACAATTTGTGGACGGGTAACGTATTTTACAAGGGCGACGCGACTAAATGCATGCAGTGGAATTTCGATGAAAACGGCAACGTAGTTCACGGCGCGTCCGAACACGATTTTGAAAACGGCAAATGTAAAGTTTGCGGCAAATATAGCGACGAACTCACGCAAGGCGTCGTTTACGAATACGACAGAGAAGAAGGTTGCTACTACGTCGGATTAAATAGAACGTTAAACGTTTCCGAATTAACGATTTTGGATAAATATAACGACGGTATACACGGCGAAAACGGCGTAACGTACGTAAGGAATTGCGCGTTTATGGAAAACCCCTATATAACCAAAGTTATATTACCCGAAAGCGTAACGCTTTTGGACGGCGCAGCGTTTATGAATTGTGCGAATCTCGAGTACGTTTCGATGACAGGCATCGTAAATATGCCATTCGTTGGCGGGCAATCAAGATATTATATCCAGAACTACGATACTACCAACAACTTCACGTTCTGCGCAAAATTGAAATACGTTATAGTAAATAAAAACTTCAATTTGTACTACACGACTACCGATGCCAGACAATTCCATGGTAGGGAAAACGGTACGGCAGACATCTTCGTAGACGGAAGCAAAGCGGAGAGTAGCGTAAACTGTGCGAGAAGCGATGGCAACAATTTGCTCACCGGTAATATTTATTACAAAGGCGACGCGAGCAAGTGCTTGCAATGGAACTTCGGCAGCGACGGCATAACGATTGAACACGGGGAAACCGCGCATCATTTCGTAAACGGAATTTGCGCCTGCGGCGAAAAAGACGCAATGGGCGTAATTTACAAATATAACGAATCCAAACAGGTGTATTACGTCGCGGGTTATAACGGAGAGAGTACCACAGTTAAAGTCTTTGATACTTGGGACGACGGAGCAAACGGAGAAAAGGCAGTAAAATACGTTGAGTTTCAGGCGTTTATCAATAATACGACGATAACGAAAGTTATTTTGCCCGAAAGTGTAGACAGCCTTGAAGGAAGCGCGTTTATGGGTTGTACAAACCTTGAATACGTTTCGATGATCGGCGTTACGACCATGAACTGGGCGAGCAGATATAACGGGCAAGACGGCGACAACAATTTCCGTTTCTGCAACAAACTGAAATACGTAATAGTCGGCACTGAATTGTCGAGTAATTGCGGACAATTCAACACCGATAACGTTCCCGAAGATTTAACTTTGAGTTTCTACGTTAAAGGCGAGAGCGGAGAACCGAACCTTGCCGGAACTAATAATTTGTTGAGTGGTAACACTTACTATTTCAGCGCAACCGAGAAATCGGGCTGCTGGCATTATGACGAACAGGGTAACGTTGCTTTGTGGGCATAATAAAGACTAAAAATTAAAGGCAGGTACGCTTTCCTAAACGAAATATCGCGGCGGAAAGCGTATTTGCGTTAAAAATCGATTATGAAGAGTAAAATTAAAAGAATAATATTGCTTGCGTTATGCGTTGCGTTAGCGGGTTGTTTCGCCGTATTTGCGGGCTGCGGGTCGGGTAAACCCGAAAAAGAAACCGTTACCGTTGATTTTATTCAGGGCGGCGAAACGAAAGCACAAATTATCGTCGAACGCGGCAAAAAAATAGACGAAGAGAGCGTTCCCGCGCCGAGCGCGGAAAGAGAAAACTGCGTTACCGAATGGAATTTTGATTTTGACTTACCCGTAAGCAAAAATACGACGGCAGATACCGTTACGTATACGCGGGGGTTGAGTTTTTCAAAGTCGTTAAAGGGCGATTATTATCTCGCGGCGGGCTATAACGGCGAAACGCCCGACTTGCATATGCCCGATTATTACAAGGGCATGCCCGTCAGTTCGATTCAAGCCGAAGCGTTCAGGGGCAATCAGACTATCGTAACGGTCAGATTTCCGTCAACGCTCCTTTCGGTTGCGAACGGCGCTTTCAAAAGTTGCAATCACCTGATTTCCGCGATTTTGCCCGATACCGTAACCGCGATAGGCTCGTCGGCTTTCGAAGACTGTACTTCGCTTACGGAATTCAGAATTCCGCCGCTTATAAAAACGATTACTTCGCGTATGGCGCAAGGGCATAAATACGACTTTTTAGCCCTGCCGGAAGGCGTTACGGTAATAGAGTCTTACGCCTTTGCAAGTGATATGTCGTCTATCGTTTTACCGCGTAGCCTTAAACGAATCGAAAACGTCGGGATATGGGCGAATTTACGTAAAATTTACTACTCGGGCAGCGAGTTCGACTGGCAAAAGGTAAACGTTTCGAGCGAACCCTATACGGGTACGGGCGACTTTACTTTTTCGGCGAAATCTATAACGACCGAAATCGCGACGTTGTATTTTTACAGCGAAGAAAAGCCTACTCGCCCCGGCAATTACTGGCATTACGTTTCGGGGGAAATTACGATATGGGAATAAATGCGAAAAAAATAGATTTGTCAACGCTTCTATGTAAAGACTTAAAGCCGTACAAAGACGGAAAAATCTGCACGCAGGCGTTTAATTACGCCTTTCAAAACTATTCCGAAATTTATATTTCCGCAGGCGTTTATTATATCGATAATTCGCTTATAGTGAAATCGAATACCGAAATCGTCGCGGATAAAAACGCCGAAATCGTACTTATAAAGGGTGTTAAAACTCTGCTTTTAAGAAACGAAAGCGTAGTCGACGGCTCGTATAAAAGCGCCGCTTCTGCGCCGACGGACGAAAATATTTATATCGAAGGCGGTGTGTGGGCGGAAGAAAACACAGAAAGGCTCGGTTACGGCTTGTCGGGTTGTTTCGACGAAGATAATAGGCGTTTCAACCTGCTTTTTGTTCAGCGGCGTAAAAGGGCTTACTCTTAAAAATATTACGTTCCGTAACACCGCGGGGTTTGCCTGTCAGATCGGCAGGGTAGACGGCTTTTCGATAGAAAACTTAAAATTCGAGAACTGTTTCGCCGACGGGTTGCACGTAAACGGCGGAACGGTAAACGGCGAGATTAAAAATCTTTATGGGCATACCGAAGACGATCTTATCGCGCTTAACGCGTACGACTGGGATAATTCCGCGATAAATTTCGGGCGGATAGAAAACGTTACGGTCGACGGCGTATACGCAAGCGGCGGCGAACACGCGCATAAGTCCATACGTATTCAACCCGGCGTTTACCCGTATATAAACGGCGAAACGGAAGACTGTTTCGTCAAAAATCTTACCGTTAAAAACGTAAGCGGAGTAGCGACTTTCAAACTCTATCTTCAAACCCCCGCCTATACGGAGAAACCCGAAAAAAACGTCGGGGTCGGAAGAATCGAAAATATAGTCTTCGAGAATATTTCCGCCGACACCCGCGAACCCGTCGACAAACAGCCGAATTACCTTAACGGAGACCCGATAACGGGCAATTTCGCGACGTTCGAAGTCGGAAGCAACGTAAACGGGTTTACCCTTAAAAACGTTAAAACGAGGCTTGACAGAGCGAAATATCCAAACTCTTACCTTCTGACGGCAGGACCGAAATCACAATATATAAAAGAGAAAAAACTCGAACTTTTCGACCCGTACGTAAATTGCGTTTTAAGCGGCTTACGTTACGAAAACGTATGCGTAAACGACGAAATCGTCGAAGATATATCGCCGTTTGTAAAAGAGATCGAATTTAATAATTTATATCCTTCCGAATTGCCGTTCGGCAAAGGAAGAATAGAAAAGGAGCAGAAATGAGCAAAGGAAGATTTACGATTCCTACGGACGAGAGTTTCGTAGAAGGAACGAAGATAATAGCGGAAAAGTGGGGCGCGGACGCGGTAAGAGATTGCGACGGTACTAAATTACCCGCAAACGCAGGACAGTTCGGCAAGGTGTATAACACGTACTTTATAGTGCGCGGAGATAACGAGTGGGCGAGAAAACACCCCGAAGAAGCGCAGAGAATATTCCTGCTTTCAAACCGCAACCCGGCGACGGAAGAAAAACTCGAAATAGAGATAATGAAAGGCTTTTTAGCCGACGAATTCGACCCCGACTATTCTTATCTCGATCTGTGGCAGGTATACGACCGTACTACGGGCGAAGAGATAAAGAGTTGGAAGGTTTGTCAGAAGAAAGGCGTGGTAGAAATAGAAAATTGTAAGCCTTTCCACGAATACACCGTAACGTTTCTGGCAAGGGTAACCTGGCACCCCGTGCAGATATATAACTATCTTACTAACGAGTGGACCTGCGAAAAACAACTCACTTACGACCCCGCATTCCCGAATACGAAGAAGTATATCGTGGAGCATATGAAGAAGTGGTGCGAAGAAAACCCCGAAACGAGCGTTGTAAGATTTACTACGTTCTTGTATCAGTTCACGCTCATCTTCAATAATCTCGGCAAAGAAAGACAAGTGGAGTGGTTCGGTTACGGTCAGACCTCAAACCCCGTTTTAATAGCGGACTTTGAAAAGGAAAGCGGAATAAAACTCGTAGCCGAAGACTTCGTAGACAGCGGATATTATAACAATTGTTTCAGAACGCCCACCGAAAAGTTCAGAAAGTATATGGACTTCGTAGAGAGATTCGTAAGCAAAACCGTAAGGGAACTCGTGGATATAGTTCATAGTTACGGCAAAGAAGCGATGATGTTTTTAGGCGACGACTGGATAGGCAGCGAGCCTTACGGCGAGCATTTCAAGGATATGAATCTCGACGCGGTGGTCGGCTCGGTCGGCGGCGGCGTAACGGTAAGAATGTTATCCGAAATTCCTTACGTAAAATACCACGAAGGCAGATTTTTACCGTATTTCTTCCCCGATACGTTCTTCGACGGAAACGAAGACAGCGCGGTAGACGAACTCAACCGTAACTGGCGAACGGCAAGAAGGGCTATTATGCGTAAACCCATAGACCGTATGGGTTTCGGCGGGTATCTCTCGTTGGCGGCTAAATTCCCGAAATTCGTAGACAGAGTAGCGGAAATAGCCGACGAGTTCAGAACGATATACGACGCGGTAGACGATAAAAAGCCCTATTGCAGATTAAAGGTCGGACTTCTGAACGCCTGGGGCAAAAAGAGAAGTTGGATGAGCCATATGTGCGCCCACGAACTTTGGTATCAGCAGATATATTCCTATCAGGGTATATTGGAGGCTATAAGCGGACTTCCCGTGGATATAGAATTCTTGTCTTTCGACGAAGTTAAAAACGGAGTACCGCAGGATATAGACGTGATAATAAACGCCGGAGACGCGTATACGTCGTATTCCGGCGGAAAG
>ENA-ORMX01001213-ORMX01001213.1-human-gut-metagenome-genome-assembly--contig:-NODE-1213-length-17344-cov-4.275667_pt1 | contig 17344 bp, 8 predicted proteins | sample MGYA00242108_ERZ509007 | MGnify/ENA primary metagenome ERZ509007 (study PRJEB26280, sample SAMEA2338745) | human gut metagenome | biome: human gut; feature: human-associated habitat; material: faeces...
CTCATAACATCGCCGTCATAGTTCTTGCATGCCCAGATATAGCCGCCTTCTGAACGGATAACACGGGCTACTGCATCGTCAATCAGTGTATAGAAATACGTAATACCTGCTTCTTCAAATTTAGCTTTATAGTCGTTATCGTAAACTTCCTGGAAAATATCCTTAAAAGTATGGTCATATTTCTTGGAAATGGTATCCTTTGTCGCAAACCATAAATCCTGCTTTGTTTCCAGTGCAAAGTTAAAGCAGCTTCTTGCAAAGCTTTCAATAGAACCGTTTAAGTTGTGCATGCCCTGTAATACACCGGCACCCTTAAATTCATGAATCAGTTCTTTGGTCTGTGTACCGTCTTCTGCCGTAAATACCAGTTCTGCTTTTCCGGCACCCGGTACTTTCATTTCACTGGCCTTGTATACATCACCGTAAGCATGTCTTGCAATGGTAATCGGCTTCTTCCATGTCTTTACATATGGCTCAATGCCTTTTACGATAATCGGCGCACGGAAAACAGTTCCATCAAGCAGTGCACGGATTGTTCCATTCGGACTTTTATACATTTCTTTTAAGTCATATTCTTTAACACGTGCTGCATTCGGTGTAATGGTTGCACACTTGACTGCAACACCGTATTTCTTAGTTGCTTCAGCAGAATCGATTGTTACCTGGTCGTTGGTTTCGTTTCTGTGAACCAAACCTAAATCGTAGTATTCTGTATTCAAATCTACAAAAGGAGTCAGCAGTTCATCTTTGATTAACTGCCACAGAACTCTTGTCATTTCATCTCCGTCCATCTCTACTAACGGTGTTGTCATCTTTATCTTTTCCATGCACATTTTTCCTCTCTGTCTATATTTATTCAAATTTTCATTTTATTATAATGTATTTTCTATATTTTGTAAACCCTTGTTCTGCTGTCATATCCATTTGTCCTTCGTAGTGATTCTATGGCTGCATTTTCAATAATTTTACCGTATAAATCACATTCCGGCGGAAAAACTTTTATTATTAATTGTAATCGGCAAATTTGTTTGTTATAATCTTTAACGTGTATTTTAACTTCGCAGCAAAACAAGGAGGCAAATTCCTCTGCTCCTGCTTAGGGCAGTCGCATTTTGCTTCGCAAAACAAGGAGGAATGAATATGTGTGGATTTGCAGGGTTCACCGGGTATCTTGAAAACGGTGAAGAAGTTCTCACAAATATGATGAATAAAATTATTCACCGCGGTCCGGACAGTGCCGGACAGCATATTGACGGGAAAGCGTATATGGGCTTTCGACGTCTTTCTATTATCGACCTCGATAACGGCAGCCAGCCGATGTATAATGAAGATAGAAAAATTGTCATTACATTTAATGGCGAAATTTACAACCATCAGGATTTAAGAAAAGATTTAATCGAAAAGGGACATACCTTTGCCAATAATTCCGATACAGAAGTATTGATTCACGCTTATGAAGAATACGGCGAAGATATGCTTTCCAAGTTAAGAGGTATGTTTGCCTTTGTAATCTGGGACAGTGAAAAGGAAACGATTTTTGCGGCAAGGGATTTCTTTGGCATTAAGCCGTTTTACTATGCCGTTGTTGACGGAAATCTGGTGTATGCTTCTGAAATTAAAAGTATTCTGGAATATCCGGGCTACAAAAAAGCAGTCAATGAAACTGCACTGGAAAATTACCTGACTTTCCAGTATTCCGTACTGGAAGAAACATTTTTCAAGGGCATTTATAAGCTGATGCCGTCCCACTGCTTAACATTCCATAACGGTGAGTTAAACATTAAGCGTTACTGGGAACCTGTTTTTGAAGCAGATGAGTCCGTTTCTTTAGATGACTGGGTTGAGCGTATCGACAATGCAATGCACGATTCCGTGGAACACCACAAAATCAGTGATGTTGAGGTCGGCTCTTTCCTTTCAAGCGGTGTGGATTCCAGCTATGTTGCCGCAACTTTTAACGGGGATAAGACTTTCACGGTTGGCTTTGACTATGAAAAATATAATGAAATTGACTACGCAAAGGCACTTTCCGAAAAAATTAAAATTGACAATTATTCCAAGCTGGTTTCCAGTGAAGAATACTGGGCTGCGATTCCAAAAATCCAGTACCATATGGACGAGCCTTTGGCAGACCCGGCTGCGATTGCCCTCTACTTTGTAAGTCAGACGGCTTCTAAGCACGTAAAGGTTGCACTTTCCGGCGAAGGTGCCGATGAATTTTTCGGCGGCTATAATATTTACAGAGAACCGCATGACCTTGCAGGCTTCCAGAAACTTCCTTATGTTTTACGAAAAGGACTGGCTTCCTGTGCTTCTGCACTGCCGTTCCGTTTTAAGGGAAAGAATTTCCTGATTCGTGCAAGCAAACCGGTGGAAGAACGTTTTATCGGAAATGCGTTTATGTTTAACGAAAAGGAACGCAGCCGCGTTTTAAAAAATCCAACCGGAAAGTACAATCATACGGAGCTGACAAAACCGTTTTACGATAAGGTTAAAAATCAGGATGATGTCACAAAAATGCAGTACATTGATATTAACTTCTGGCTGATTGGCGATATTTTATTAAAAGCCGACAAGATGAGTATGGCACACTCCTTAGAGGTCCGTGTTCCATTCCTTGACAGGGAAGTTTTTGATGTTGCACGACATATCCCGACAAAGTATAAAGTCAATAAACAGAATACAAAGTATGCAATGCGTATGGCTGCGCACCGCTATCTGCCGGATATGGTCGCAGAAAAGAAAAAACTTGGCTTCCCGGTACCAATCCGTATCTGGCTGCGTGATGAAAAGTATTATAACGTAATTAAAAAAGCGTTCCACAGTGAAGCTGCCAACAAGTATTTTAATACCGATGTTTTAATGCAGTATCTTGATGAACATAAGGAGGGCAAAGCTGACAATTCAAGAAAGATCTGGACAGTTTATATGTTCCTTGTATGGTATGAAGACTTCTTCGGAGATACAAAGCAGGCCGCATAAACGTGCGCTGCAAGACGCACAGGAAAGGGCGGGTGAAAAAACTTTCGTTTTTTCACCCGCCCTTTTAGCTTTATGATATTACAAGTCCGTTTCTTATGGTGTACTGCCGTCCATCTGCAAAAAATGTACCGCTATAACCAAAATCAATCGTTCCTCTGTTAAAGTACCACTGACCGTACTCGTTGCTGCCAATTCCGGTGTATGCAAAATCAATTATACCATTGTTAAAATACCACCAGCCATACTCGTTTACTGCCATTCCTGTATATACAAAATCAATTGCGCCATCTTTAAAGTACCACCAGCCGTAATCATTCACTGCCATTCCCGTATAATCTGTCAGCACCTGCCCATTCCGGACATAGAGCCATCTGTCATCCGGTATCAGCATTCCCGTAAATCCGAAGTTTAACTGTCCGTTTGTATAGAACCATGTTCCATATTCATTATTCGCAAGTCCGTAAAATGTCAGATCCAGCTGCCCGTTATTAAAATACCACCAGCCGTATTCGTTACACGCCATACCTGTGTATGTAAAATTAACATCACCATTCTGAATGTACCACCAGCCGTACTCATTGCACGCCATGCCGCAATAGTCTGCAGCAATCACATCATTTGCATAATAGTGCCATACCCCCTCTGCATCCTGACGCATTTCATAGACAACTTTTTCCTCTGTGTCAGGCTTTGTCGGTTCTGTGTCCGGTTTCTGCGTTGGCGTTTCCGTCGGCTGTTCAGATGGCTTTGTCACCTCTGTCGTACTTTCTGTTGGTTTTGTTGTGGCTTCCGTCGGCTTCTGTGTCGGCTTTGGCGCTTCCGTCGTACTTTCCGTTGGCTTTGGTGTCGGTTTTGGCGCTTCTGTCGTAGCTTCCGTTGTACTTTCCGTTGGCTTTGGTGTCGGCTTTGGCGCTTCTGTCGTGGCTTCCGTCGTACTTTCCGTTGGCTTCTGCGTCGGCTTTGTCACTTCTGTTGTAGCTTCCGTTGTACTTTCCGTCGGCTTTGGCGCTGCCTGCGTTATTACAAGTGTATGCTCTGCCGTATGTGTTCCTGCTTTTGCGGTAATTGTAACCGTTCCTTTTGAAAGTGCCGTGACAAGACCGTTTTGATCAACTGCTGCAATATTGGTATCCGAGCTTGTCCACACAACAGTTGTATCATCTGTTGTATCCTGCGGAAGAATGACCACCGATAATGCCGCTTTATCTCCGGCTTTAAGTTCTCCTGTTCCTGTAATCTTTATATCTGTAATCGGTTTCTTTACTGTAACCGTACAGCTGTCCTGCATTTTTCCGTCTTCTATTTCAACTGTAATCACCGCACTTCCGGCACCTTTGGCTGTAACCACACCTTCCTGTGACACTTCTGCCACACCACTGTCCGAAGATGTCCAAATTACATTTTTATTGGCAGCATTTTCAGGCAGCACCTCTGCCGTAAGCTGCTCACTCTGCTGCCAGTTCAGTTCCAATGCATGCTTATTTAACTTCACCGCCGTTACTGCTGTGTCCGGTTCTGCAACGTTATTTGTAAATGCCTTAATTCTGAAGTTTGTATTATTAGTATTTCCATAGTCGCTCCAGCCATAATATTCATTCAGATAAATATAACTCTGATGCGGCTGTGCAGCACAATTGGCCTGTATTCCGTTTAATGTTCTGGCACAGTCATAATAAAGCATAACTGACTGACCGCCCGAACCGGCAAATGCTGCTACTACTGAAAATATCTCTCCCTGATTTACTGTTACCGGTTCGTCAAACGCAACCGTCTTTAAAAGATTATCCTTGTCGCCGCTTGAAAAAGAGCCGCTTTTTTGTGCTTTTAACTCGCCGCTTTCAGGATTGTCCACATCTGTAAGACCGGTGTAAATACTGACGGTATAATCCATCTGTTTTGCCATAACCTCAAAAGATGCTGCCGCAATCTGCTCTGTGCCATTCTCATTGGCTTTTGCGGTAAATACATTTGCCGCCTTAAACTGCTGCTTTCCTGTCATCATTGCAAATGCACTTCCGTCATATTGATAATTATTATCATAATTATCCGCAGGTTCTGCTTCAAATGCCACTGCTGAACCGGAAAGACTTTGATCATAATATGAAATATAAAAATATCCGTCCTCGCCAAAATCACTTCCCCAGCTGTTACGGACTATCCATGCTCCATTTCCCTCCGGTGCTGTCGGGAAATTCTGTGCCGGATAATCATCATCCCAGCCTACAACAGTGACTGCATGGTTGGTTGTCTGTTCGTCATAACAATAATATCCGGCTGTATCTGCATTATAATACTGATTGCTGGCAAACCCTGAATATGTATATGCATAATAACTGATTCCGACTGCACCATAATCCATCACAGCCTGTTTTACATCTTCCATATTCTGCAAATTATAACTTCTATAATTCTGTAAATGCGCCACATCTGCATAAGCAAGTTCATCCGAAAGTCCTGTATCCAGTACATCGGCTGCCGTTTCATACGGTGCGCTTTCCTCACGTGCCGCTGAAAGCCAGTCTGACAGCGTATTAACCGCCATCTCATAATTTCCGCCACGCATCAGATAATTTATATCTGTATCCGTATACACGTAATCATCACCTGTCAGTCCGCCCAGCTTATCCTTCACAGAATGCGTTGCAAAATAAATCAGTTGCAATTCCGACAAATCCGTTTCCCCGTAACCTTTTTTCATCAGATTGATTTCCATGCATGCAATCGTTGAAAATGCCCAGCATGTTCCATAACCTCCCTGATTTCTGACCGCCGGCAGCTGCTGCGTCCGGTATTGTCCCGGTAATTGTTCTGCTGCTGATTTTAACAGTCCTTCTGTATCCTCTTTTTGTACTTCCTGCCTTTTTTCAGAAAAGCTGTCCGAAATATAACCTGTCTGTGCAATGCCGTCTTCCAGCCTGCTTTGCTCTGTTATTACATCTGCCGGTACCGCGGTCTGCTGTATGTTTTGTGCAAATGCGGGACTTTCCGATGTAACCAGAAGTGCTGCACTTAATACCGCAGCGGCGGCTTTTCTGATACATTTTTTCATATGACCTCTCATCGCTTGTCCTCCTTACATCCTTGTTTTCTTCCGCAAAAGTAAAAAATCTACAAATGATTCTTAACAACTGCCTATGCATTTATAGCATATCCATTATTTACTATATATTGCTGTACATTTTCATTATACACACCCATACCGTCAAATGCAATCATTTCATGCACGCCACAATATTTTCCATAGAAAGTATTCTGTCGGCATAATCTGCCATCTGCCTGTCATGCGTAACCATGACAATCGTCTGTCCGTACCGCATAGACGCTCTTGATAAAATCGCCGCCACGCTTTCTGCATTTTCTGCATCTAAATTTCCGGTCGGTTCATCGGCAAAAAGCACCGCCGGTCTTGTAACCAGCGCCCTTGCAATTGCCACACGCTGTTTTTGTCCGCCGGACATTTCATCGGGATACCGCTCCCTGCAGTCCGTAATTCCCAGTTCTTCAAAGAGCCGCTCCAGCTGCTCCTTATCCACCGCCTGGTGTGCAATCTTTAGCGGAAGCAGTACATTTTCATATGCCGTATATTCCGGAAAAAGACTGTAGTCCTGATAAATAAACCCGATTTTTTCCTGCCGGAACTGTGCCAGCTTTTTCCCCTTCAGCCCCGAAATTTCTTCACCTTCCACATAAACCTTTCCTTCATCCGGTTTATCAAAACTCGCCAGTATCCGAAGCAAGGTAGACTTTCCTGAACCGCTTCTTCCGACAACCGCCACAAATTCTCCACGCTCTACCGAAAAACTGCACCGGTTTAGTGCCTTTACGACAACACGCCCCGCCTGATAGGTCTTTGAAATATTTTCTGCCCGTAAAATTTCTCCCATAATTTCCTCTTTTCCGCAGGTACTAGATTTTACCCTGCTTTAATGCAAACTGCGGCAGTACCACCCTGAAAACCGCGCCCTGCCCGTCTTGTCTGTTATATGCCTGTATCGTCCCGCTGTGTGCTTCAACCACAAGCCTGGAAAGATTCAAGCCGATACCTGTCTGAAACGATGCGTAATCTCCCTGCGTTTCAAACCTGTCAAATAAATGTGTCGTGTCGCCGTCCGCAAATCCGTTTCCGTTATCCACTACCTTAATAACACACTTATCCGCATGCACCACGGCAACTATTTTTACCTCCGGCTGTTCTTGCATCTGTTGTGCTGCCCGTGCCGCACGGCAGGCATTTTCCACAAGATTAATCAATGCTTCCGTAATCCACTGTCCGTCTGCATAAATCTGTGCGTCCTTATCCTCACAGTCAAAGGTCAGTTTACAGTCTGTCTGTACTGCCTGTCTGACATTTTCAAACAGACCTGAAATGCTGACCGGCTCTTTTATAAAACGCACCTTTCCGGCTTCAATGCGGCTGATTGTAAGTAACTGACGGATAAATTCCTTGATTCTTTCCACATGTAAAAAGCACTGCGCAATGTCATTTTGTATCGTCTGTTCCTGCGGAATTTCTTCCCGGATAACATCAAGTAACAGACTTAATCCCGCAAGCGGTGTCTTAATCTGGTGTGCGATATTTTCTGTGAATTTCTGTACTTGTTCTTCTTTTCTTTTGGTATACCGCAGTGCTGCTTCCAATTCCTCACGGCATTTTTTTATCTGCACTTTATCACTTTCCAACAGCGCATAAACGTCACTGCCGCCAATCTTTTTTACATACCGCCATGAAAGAAGCCCCATAACAGCCAGTATAACAATACCTGCAAGCAGAAATCCCTTTCCGCCCGCATACCATGTCAGCCACAAAATTCCCTGTTCCGTGTAACCGCTTTCATAAACCGCCGATGCCGCAGAAATGAGATTTTCATAATTTATCTTTGCCATAAACATATGATTGGTGACTAATATGCCCGCGGACGGATTGCTTTGATAGACCGCGCCAATCACCGCCTGACATTTTAATTCATAAAACACCGCCATTCCCGCAAAGCTTAAAAGCCATACTACAAGCCATGTCAGATTCATGACTGCCGCACGCTTTCTGACTTCATTTTTACCAAATTGATTTTTCGTCCGTCCCGCCGCTTTCTTCTTCACTGATTACACACCTCAAATTCCACCGGTAGCCATATCCCCGGATTGTTTCTATATATTGCTGTTTTCCCTCTGTATACATGCCCAGTTTATTTTTTAACCGGCTCACCGAAACAGTTAGTGTATTATCTTCTACAAAGTTTCCGTGTCCGTCCCACAGCTTTTCTAAGAACTGTCCTCTTTTAATAATAATTTCGGGATTTCTTAAAAAAATTTCTAACAGCTGTGCTTCTAACGGTGTCAGCTTTAACAGCTGTCCGTCCTTAAATATTTCCGCTCTTTCAAAATCCGCCCTGATATCGCCGCTGGCTAAAATTTTCCGCCGGTTGTATCCCTGCGGCAGCGTGGACAAATCCGCTGCGGATATTTTTGATACTTCCGGTATAACCTGTACTGTCAGCCTGCGCAGGTTTGCATGAATCCTTGAAATCAGCTCCGCGACACGAAACGGCTTTGTAATATAATCATCTCCGCCGATATCCAGTCCCTTTGTGATACTTTCCTCGTCATCACATGAAGTCAGAAACATCACAATCGCCTGTGAAATTTTCCGGATTTCATGACAGATATCAAACCCATTGCCGTCCGGCAGCCACACATCCAGCAGATAAATGTCATACTGCTGCCCGCTCTTTATCTGCTCCACCGCCTGCTGTTTATTTTCAACTGCCTGTACCAAAAAATCCCTGTTCTGTAACAGCCGTACCAGACTATCCTTTAATGAAATGTCATCTTCTACGACAAGTATTTTTATTTTTGTATCCTGTTCCATTTATCTGCTCCTGTCTGACTGCTTTTCCCTATTCTGACATAAATCAGCGCCGTTAGCAACAATCCTGTACCGGCAACTGCCGCAGCAATTCCCGCGGTCTGTAAGCTTCCAAGCGCCGGTCCGCCCTGCACTGTCCCTGCTGCATAAAACAAAATGCCTGCCATGACGGCCCCCGGCACCGTTGCCAGACTACAGTTTTGCATTTCATCTGTATAAATGGCACTCCGCTCCATTCCAAGTTCCATTAAAAGACGTATCCTCTTTTTCTGCTCCTGCAGATAAAACAGACTCCATACCACCAGAATCAATCCATACAGTAAAAGAATCCCGGCGATTGTAATACCATAGAAAAACAATTGATTGAGATATTGTATCCTGTACACGTTGTTTTCTTCAAAATGGCTCGCATAAGAATAGCCGTAGGAATCCAGATATGCTCTTAACACCTCATCTGTTGCCTGATACAATGCCGATAATCCGTAGGATACCGTCATCACATTCTGACCTAAATCCCGATACTGCTCCGGGTCATATTCTTTTTCCATGACCGTACACATTCTTTTAGCAGACAACTGATAACGATTATAAACGACACTTTCCGGCATAATCCAGTATTCCTGTGCATTCATTTCCTTTAATATAGGAAACTTCTCATAAAATGCCGTTTCGTTTTCTTCATCCAGATAGACAACTGCTGCCACTGTCACCGGATTTTCTGATTTATATATATTTTTACCGGCACGGTATCTATATAAAATTTTTTCCTGTAACGTTTCCGGAAGTTCCTGAATTTCCTGTCTGATTTCATCTTCCTGCTTGTCATCCATATCTGACAGGATTTCTTCTGCCGCATCAAACTCTGCTGTTGAAAAACGCATTTTCTGCATATAATCCGCGTATTCCTGATACAATTCCGATACAGCATAACTTGAGTGGTTATTATTCATCCAATAAAAGTAGTCCAAAGATGACGATAGTGTATCACCTGCCTTACAGGTGTCCACATATTCCCCGGCAGCCCCTTTCTGAATCACCAGTACAGCCTGCTCTCCACGTTCAAAGGCTTCATAATCTCTGTATTCTTCATCGATATAATCTTCCAGCTCCTCATAAACTGCCCTGTTTTCCGCCACATAATAATCCAGACTGCGCGTTCCGTTAAATTTACTAAAAACAAAATGTGTCATTGTACGTGTTCCGCTGTATGCCGGCATTTCATACTTCATAACACCCTTGTTTAAAAAATTTTCCAGACCGTTTTCTTCGATGTACTGCTTATAAAATTCAGTATCATTTTTAGTCTTATAATACAGAACCATCCAGTTCTGCACCAATGCGGTATCTGTTTTGTCAATTCCGGACATCTGTCCGATATATGCCGTCAGTGACTGCGGCAGGCCATGAATTACACGCATTTTCCCCGTATCATATTTGTAATCCATCATTACCTTCTCCCCGTCCAGTACCGTCTCGGAAGATGTTGTGCCGCTGCTTTCACTTGCTGTATCTGAATTTCCTTCATCGATAATACCGTCCGGTGTAATTATTAAATCCGGCTGTCTTTTTTCATGGGTGTATGCTTTCTGTACCGCCGACATTTTTTGTGTGCAGACAAGCACCGCAAGCACAACAATACCCGTAAATCCCGCTTTTATAACATGCTGTCCGTACCGCATTGTCCACACGGACAGCTTCTTTTTCTGCTTTTCCCTGTCCACTCTTTGCGCCGCATACAGTCCCCACAAAGCCGTTATCACACAAAAAACCGCCGTCCATGCCGCCACACTGCCAAAGGCAGTCAGCGTAAGCTGTGCCTGTGCATTCTGCCGCTGTAACAAAATCCACAGAATCAGCCACACGATTCCAATGCCTGCTGCCGTTCCGACAACCGCCGACGGTACAATCAACACACACAGTTCTGTAAGCTGGTACCATGCCCGGCAAAAACGTGTCATGCCCATTCTCTCAAACTGCCGGTAAGCTGTTCTGCGCTCCCGCTGATATGTCCACAAAACTGCCGCCGTAACAAAAATTCCCGCTGCCAGTGCGAAACAGCCCGCATAGAAACTCATTTTCCCGAAATCCGTTTCATGACTGTCATATGTCTTACTGTTATAAATCAATTTTGTATCTGCGGTTGATGCCTTATACATGCCCTGATATATCTGCCTGTAATCCGCTGTATGGATATCTTCATTAAGTGCGTAAAGCGTTGTAACCGATTCCGTCTGCGCATAGTTTTCCGCCTCTATCTGCGTAACAAGCATGACCGGCATATAACTTCCGCTGTCCCAGTATGCCGCATAATCCTCCAGTACGCCTGTCAGCGTATATTCCCTGACTGTCAGCTGCTTCTCAAAAATACTGGTCTTATTGTTTTTATCAGGATAGGAAACAGTTATTGTCTGCCCCAATTCTTCAGAATATCCAAGTGTTTCCAATGTATGCCGCTCTACTGCAATTTCATCATTATTCTGCGGCATTGCTCCTTTCAACAGTGTAAGTGATGCCAGCTGTGCCGCCATACTGTCCATATAACCTATTTTTATCTCTGTTGACGACAATTCGGAGACACTGTATACTGCCGTATTCACAGCTTTTCCGCTTCCTGCCAGATACGGATGTGTCTTTAATTCCTCCGACTGCGTTCCGTTACTGCTGTTTTCCATTATAAACCAGCCGCCAAATGTTTTCTTGGTCACTGCTTTCTGATAACTTAAAATGCCATTTGCACTTACCACGATAACCGCTATGAAAACTGCCGCAACCGCCGCTGTAACCGTTACCTTTCCCGCCTGTTTCTTTCTTTTTGTCAGACTGTGTAACACATTTTGAAGAATCTGCATTGCACGTCACCTGCCCTTCCCCTGTTTTTATATGTTTATCTTATCACAGGAACGTGACAATTCCCTTACAAAAAAGAAAACCTTGCAGAAGATTTTCCCTTCTGCAAGGTTTTCAACCTTTTATTTCATTCTTTCTTAGACAAAAACGAATCTTACTTAAAGTATTCCACGCCGGATTCAAATATCTTCAAATCCTGTTCGCCGTAGATATTGATTGCAACGGAATCACCGCGTCTTTCGGAATGTGCCATTTTACCAAGGCATCTTCCGTCAGGGCTTGTAATACCTTCAATCGCCATATAAGAACCGTTGACATTCCATTCTTCGTCCATAGAAACATTTCCTGCCAGATCACAGTACTGTGTTGCTACCTGTCCGTTTTCAAACAGCTTATCTAACCATTCCTTCGGTGCTACAAAACGACCTTCGCCGTGTGAAGCAGGGTTTGTATATACACCGCCTAATTCAGCCTTTGCAAGCCATGGGCTCTTATTGGATACAACCTTTGTGTAAACCATTTTTGAGATATGGCGGTTGATGGTGTTAAATGTCAGTGTCGGTGACTGGTCGTTCTGTCCGGTAATGGAGCCGTTTGGCACAAGTCCCAGCTTGATTAATGCCTGGAAACCGTTACAGATACCCAGTGCAAGACCATCTCTTTCATTTAACAGTCTTTCAACAGCTTCCTTCATCTTTGCGTTACGGAATGCCGTTGCAAAGAACTTCGCAGAACCGTCCGGTTCATCACCTGCGGAGAATCCTCCCGGGAACATGATAATCTGTGACTGGTTGATTGCCTTTTCAAATTCATCCACAGATTCTCTGATTCCCTGTGCAGAAAGGTTCTTAAATACCTTTACGATGACATCTGCGCCTGCACGTTCAAATGCCTTTGTGCTGTCGTATTCGCAGTTTGTACCCGGAAATACCGGAATAAATACAGTCGGCTTTGCTACTTTATTCTTGCATACATAAACACTGTCTGCCTTGTAGAGCTTACTTTCAACCGGTGTTTCATCCTTTGAAACCTTTGTCGGGAATACATTTTCAAGCGGTTCTTTCCATACGCTTAATGCTTCTTCTGCATTAATTGCCACTTCTTTATAAGTAAACTTTGCTTCATCTGTTACTGTACCAACCGTTGTATACGGTACTGTAATTTCTGATAAACGGCTCTTTTCTACTTCTGCCACAATACAGCCGTAAGCCGGTGCAAATAACTGTTCTTCCTTGAGATCATTATTTAACGCAAAGCCTTTCATATTACCGAATGCCATCTTTGAAAGTGCAGGAATCAGACCGTTTGCATCGCATACATAAGCAGAAACCACTGCTTTCTTTACAATGAGTTCATGAACAGCCGCATATAAAGCCTTTACCTGTTCAAAATCCGGTAAATCATATTCATTCTTTGTAATATCAAACCGTACCAATACATTTCCTGCTGTCTTTAATTCCGGTGTAATAATGTCGCTTTCCTTTGCTACATCAACTGCAAATGAGCAGAGTGTCGGTGGAACATCAATATCTTCAAATGTTCCTGACATACTGTCCTTACCGCCGATTGACGGAAGTCCGAAGCCTAACTGTGCTTCATAAGCACCTAACAGTGCTGCAAACGGCTGGCTCCAGCGTGACGGGTCTTCTGTCATTCTTCTGAAGTATTCCTGGAACGTAAAACGGATCTTGCTGTAATCACCGCCTGCTGCCACAATCTTTGCAACAGAATCAATAACTGCATAAACCGCACCATGGTATGGACTCCACTTTGACAGATATGGATCAAATCCATATGCCATCATCGTTACAGTATCGCACTTACCCTTTAATACAGGGAGTTTTGCAACCATTGCCTGTGTTTCGGTCAGCTGATACTTACCGCCGTAAGGCATGAGTACCGAACCGGCGCCGATAGAGCCATCGAAACGTTCTACCAGACCTTTCTGTGAACACTCATTTAAGTCTGAAAGAACCTTTAACCACTTACCTCTTACATCTTCAACCTTGCCTGCATTTAAGACACAGTCTTCCTTCTCCGGAATGTCAACCAATACAGAAGTTTCCTGATGTGCACCGTTGGTATCCAGAAATGCTCTTGAAATGTTGACAATTTCCCTGCCTCTCCACTCAAGCACCAGTCTAGGCTCTTTTGTTACAACCGCAACTTCTACTGCTTCTAAGTTTTCTTCTGCGGCATATGCTAAAAATGCTTCTACATCTGCCGGATCAATGACAACCGCCATTCTCTCCTGTGATTCGGAAATTGCAAGTTCTGTTCCGTCAAGACCTTCATATTTCTTTGGCACTTTATCTAAGGATACGCGTAAACCGTCTGCAAGTTCACCGATTGCAACGGATACACCGCCCGCACCAAAGTCGTTACACTTCTTAATCAGCTTTGTAACTTCCGGTCTTCTGAATAATCTCTGCATCTTACGCTCTGTCGGTGCATTACCCTTTTGTACTTCTGCACCGCAGGTTTCAATGGATTCTGTTGTATGCACCTTTGAAGAACCGGTTGCACCGCCGCAGCCGTCACGTCCTGTACGTCCGCCGAGTAAGATAATAATATCGCCCGGATCAGAGGTTTCTCTCTTTACGGCACTTCTTGGCGCTGCTGCCATAACGGCACCGATTTCCATTCTCTTTGCCACATAATCCGGATGATAAATTTCCTTTACATAACCAGTTGCAAGACCAATCTGGTTACCGTAAGAGCTGTAGCCCTGTGCAGCTCCTGTTACAAGCTTTCTCTGCGGAAGCTTGCCCTTTAAGGTCTGTGAAATCGGAACGGTCGGATCTGCTGCACCGGTTACACGCATTGCCTGATAAACATAGGTACGTCCTGAAAGCGGGTCACGGATTGCACCGCCAAGGCAGGTTGCCGCACCACCGAACGGTTCGATTTCTGTCGGGTGGTTGTGTGTTTCATTTTTGAAGTTTACAAGCCATTCTTCTGTTTTTCCGTCAATTTCAACCGGCACAACAATACTGCACGCATTGATTTCATCAGATTCTTCCTGATCCTGTAACTTTCCTTCTGCCTTTAACTTCTTCATTGCCATCAGGGCAAGGTCCATTAAGCAGACAAATTTATCTTTTCTGTCTTTATAAATTACGGCTCTGTCTGCAAGATACTTTTCATAAGTTGCCTGCATTGGTGCTTTGTAATAACCGTCTTTAAATGTAACGTTCTTTAATTCGGTTGCAAATGTCGTATGACGGCAGTGGTCAGACCAGTATGTATCGAGTACCCGGATTTCCGTCATGGAAGGATTTCTCTTTTCCTCTCCCGCAAAATACTGCTGGATAAATGCAAAATCCTTAAAAGTCATAGCAAGTCCTAAAGAATCATATAATTCCTTTAACTGAGGTTCTGACATTTCATTAAATCCGTCAAAAATCTTTACATCTGCCGGCACTTTAAATTCTGTCACCAGTGTCTTTGGCAGTTCACTGGATGCTTCCCTTGAATCTACCGGATTGATACAGAGTTCCTTAATCTTTTCTTTTTCATCAGCTGTTAACGCACCCGTCAATACATATGTAACTGCTGTTTTGATAACCGGTGTTTCATTTTCATTGAAAAAACGCACACACTGCTCTGCGGAGTCTGCTCTCTGGTCAAACTGTCCCGGAAGATATTCTACGGAAAATACGAAATCATCAGCATCTGCCGGAAATTCCATTTCATATACATCATCAACCGGTGGTTCTGAAAATACCGTTGTCAATGCCTGTGTATAAGTTTCCTCTGAAAGATTCTCAATATCATAACGGATTAAAACCCTTACCTGTGAAATCGTCTTAATTCCCAAATATCCTGCAATCTCATCATGAAGCTCTTTTGCTTTTACAGCATATGGTTTTTTCTTTTCAACAAAAACTCTTTTAACGCCGCTCATCTTTTCCTCCTAAAATTCTGCCGGGTGCAAACTTTACCGCGCCCCGCTTTAATGTATTATTGAAATAAGTATCATTGTAGCATATCTGTCAAAATTAAACAATAACTACTCATGCATTCTTCGTATAATCTTATATACAACCTCATTTCCCGTAACCATCGGTGCCGTATGCGCAAAAAATACGATACCGTCCGTCTGGGAATAGATTTCACTTTTGACTTCTCCCTCATACGGATCAATTACCTGTGCAATCAGATCGCCGTGAAATACCGGGTCTCCCGGATTTTTCAAATGCCTGTAAAATCCGGCATCATATGTTTTTACCGGAAGCAGGTCATATTCATTAATCACACTGGCAATATAGCCGCTGTGGTTGTTATATTTTAAAATGCCCATGCGGGTCAGAAAACGAAGCACCGATGACACAGCCTGCCTTGCTGAACGGTCATCCACCAGATCAGTGCTGTTGGTATAAATCGAAAATGCATTTGTTCCGTTCATCTGCCAGTTATAATTTAGTGTTACCGTATCCATCGGCTTTGGTTTTCGGATAACTACATACTGTAACCCGAACAGATTCGCAAGGCTTGCATTCTGATAACCGGTTTCCATCATGCGCACATGCGGGATAAAATCCCCCGGCATATAAAAGCTTGCAAACTGGATACCGTAGCTGTATCCTTTTACCTTTTCAAACAGTTCTCCCGCAATCTGCTTTGTGGTATCTCCACGCAGATCGCCCGGAAAGGTTCTGTTAATATCTATATTATCCACTGCCCAGAACCGTTTGCCAACATTCATGGAATAACTGTTTGCCGTCGGCACAACCAGAATGCCGTGTCCATGTGTAATCGCCCCGTGTGCTTCCAGCTCTTTTAAAACTTTAATCAGCTGTGAACAGATATAGAGCTGCTGCATTTCATTTCCCCGCAACGCCCCGACGATACAGGCTGAATTCTCCTCTCCGCCGAACCGGTAGCCCTCTACAACAAAATCTTCCCGGTAGAGGCCTTTTAATCTATATAACTCAATCTTTTTCATGCTTTTCCTCCATATACCCGGGCAATCAACGCACCTTTGTATACAACCGGATTTTCCCGCAGGGTAAATATAATTCCGTTTGTCGGTGACTCAATTCTCTGAATCACCTTTCCTTCTATCGGCTCAATAATATCGCCGATATGCGTTCCCATCTCAATTGCTCCCATATGGTCTGTTGCTGCAACAAACACACCGGTCTGAGCAGCATTGATAATGCTGACTTCTCCTTCGGTAGAAATAATTGGCTGTTTCACCTGCGGTGCTTCATCCTCCCATATTCCCATATGAATCAGCATATTAAAAATGCCGTCTATCAGCTGATGGCAGTATGCATTATTGATACGGTGTCCCACACCCATTTCAACCACTAAAGTCGGCACACCCATATTATTCAGGCTGTAGGCAAGTGTTGCTTCCAACACTGTAATAGATGAATAAATCCAGACAAAATCCGCATTGAGCAGCTTTGCATATGGCAGAAGCTTCTCCTCGTTGTCATCATTTAAACGCACCTGCGGCACTTCTTTGACAAAAATATTGCTGGAATGAATATCCAGACACATATCGCTTCCAATAATATCATCAATAATCCCGGCAGCCAGATATTCCGTAATCGCACCATTGTTATCTCCCGGAAAGACCCGGTTCATATCAAGGTCAAACATAGGGATTCCTCTTGAACCTGTATCAAGTCCAAGAGGATT
>ENA-ORMX01001219-ORMX01001219.1-human-gut-metagenome-genome-assembly--contig:-NODE-1219-length-17256-cov-8.455090_pt1 | contig 17256 bp, 13 predicted proteins | sample MGYA00242108_ERZ509007 | MGnify/ENA primary metagenome ERZ509007 (study PRJEB26280, sample SAMEA2338745) | human gut metagenome | biome: human gut; feature: human-associated habitat; material: faeces...
ATGTGTCGCAAAGGGCGCTCCACATTTATTTCATTGACGGCTGTCGCCGTATAAAGTCAAAAACAAAAACAGCGACTTGTGAGCAAGCTCCCAGATCGCTGTTTCTGTTTTGACTTTGCATGGCTCGTAACTTTCAATTTACCTTACTTCTTCCGTGATCAATTCTGCCCACGCCACAGCGAAGCCGGCGCGGTGTGCTACCCGTTGGGAAGCAATGTGGGACATGCTTGTTCCATAATAAGGAATCGTACCTTGAACCAAAATATCCTGAGCCAGAAGTCTTACTAAAGTCGATCCCACATGCATTTCTCTGGCGTGGGGAGCTACATTGATCCCAATCTGCCAGAACAGGGGACTGTCAGCGCTGGCGCCAGCCATACCGAGAATCTCATCGTCCTTTACCGCGGCCATACCCAAAACATCCGGTGCATCCGGATCGAAAGCAAATGCTTGATCAAAACGATCATCACCACGAAATTGCAGAATAGCATCCTGATCATATCGTATCAGTTCAAAATCCCGGGCATCAGATAGCAAAGCCGAAGGAGGGTCAGAAGAAGCTATGCCACCAGACTCCGGCAGAAAAAAAGGATGTACCTGCGCAATACGGAGACCGAAGGGAGCCAGCAATTCCTCCAATTCCCGAAGCCGTTTCATGTCAAAAAACCATTCTCCCGTCACATCGGCATAACGTTTCCGACATTCTGCCACAATTTCCTCGGAACCGGTAACTAATAATTTTCCATTGACGACAGCAATTTTTAACCTGCAAACCGTTTGTTCCTGAAAACGGCGGCGTCCCTCCTGCGGTACATAAATTGTAAAATGATTTTTTGAATCTGCCACATCAGCAGGACTGCAACAGTAGTCCAGTGCCAGCTGGCGGGACAATGCTTCCTGATACATAGATGTCGGAACTCCTTTCACAACGGATCACATCAAACTCTGTGGTTCCCATCCTTTCATTACATGTTTCACGGTATACTTCGCAGCCTCCGCATCCGTCAGCTGGTGGGAAAAGTCAGCGCGGGTAGCAGGAGAAGCACCGGGACCGTAGGAAGCGTATTCTCCGTAATAGAAATGTCCATGGGTTTTTTTCCAGTCCTGCCAGCCGGCGGGATGGATGTGTGCCCCCAGTTCACAGTGTAAGAATACGGTCTTCGCCCATTCTCTCCAGGGACGTCCAAGGTAGATGGAATGGGGAGGACAGTCGCTCTCCAGGCTGCATTCATGGAAGACATAGCCGTAGGGTTCATCCATGGGAGTGGAGGCTGCGGTCACATAGCCGTAGATCACTTCATCCTCCGGACTTTCCGGAGGGACCCGGTCTCCGGGAAGCTTCGAGTAGATCGTACAATGCTCGAACCAGGCGATGCCGCTGCCAAAGATGAAATCCACGTCTCCCTGAATAAAACAGTTTTCATAATAATGACGTCCAATCGTGCGGGGCTTGAATTCTCCGGGCCCCTTGAAGCCTCCGGGCTGCGCCTCTTTTAACGGCAGAGGTGCATCGAAGACCGTGTCCTGGCTGCCAAGAAAACGGCAGTCATAAAAAGCATTGCGGTCGCCGTCTACATAGACCGCCAGCGCCTGCCCTACGGTATGTCCGAAACCGGAATCATTCTGAAAAGTCAGATGTTTTGCAGTAAAATCATGGGTGTCGATCCGGACGGAAGCGGTGCGGAAGGTTCCGCGTTTATCTCCCTCAGGCATAAGATCAAAGGCGGCATCTCCGTAGACGAGAATCGTTTTGTCTGCACCGGCCCCTTCGAAGGTGACATTTGGTCTGGTGATGATTATTTTTTCCCTATAAATACCCTCCCCGATGTGTACGATCACAGGAGGCAGATCAGAAACGGGAGCCGGGAACTGCTTTTCGCATGATAAGCAGGATGAATCCGTCAGGGCGGTCAGTGCTTCAGTAATAGTAGAAAAAGAAGTGCCCGGAAGGGTATTTCCGGGCATATTGACATAATAATGCAAGGAAGTCTTGTCTGACATAAATAACTCCATTCTGTAGATGCTGCTTTTATGGAAAGAAAGGCTGCATGCGACATCTACAACACAATGCAGCCTAAGGTCCTGTATGGCTGATGCCTGAATAACTTAAAGCAGACGCACAATCTCTAAATCCGGCTGGTCCGCCAGGTTCACATACTCTCCGCCACATTGTACGACAGGCCGGGAGAGCTTGTCTTTGTTGATATAAATGATCGTCCCTTTCCGCCCATCGCTTAACAGACAACGGTTCTGCAGACAGGAATTGACCACATTTTCCAGAAAAGGAAGCAGGATGGAGACATCGTATTTCTGGAAGCCTTCTGCCTCGAACATCTCGATGACACGGAATGGACACAAAGGTCCTCTGTAACAGCGGGCAGCGGTCATGGCATCGTAGACATCGGCAATAGCCACGATTCTTGCATAAGGGTCGATCTGATTGCCTTTTAATTTCAGAGGATAACCGCTGCCGTTGCTGCGTTCGTGATGCATGAGGGCGGCATTTTTCACATGATCATCCACATCCTGGGACAGGAGAAGCTGGTAACCCAGGGTGGGATGCTTTTTGATCGTTGCAAATTCTTCCTCGGACAGCTTTCCCGGTTTTGAAATGATAGAATAAGGTATCAGCAGTTTGCCGATATCATGGAATAGACCACAGGCAGTGGCCAGCTCAATTTCCTCGTCAGACAGCTTCAGCCATCCGGCCAGTATGTTGCAGATCAGGGCAACATTCAGACTGTGAGTGTAAGTGGAATCATCATATTCCCGCATGTTCTGGAGCATGTCCAGAATGCTGATGCTGCCGGAATGATTGGCTACGATGGCCATGGTGTTCTTCAATAGGGTATTCACATCTAAAGAGGTATTTTTTTGAATCACGAGATTCATATTTTCCCGGAACAGTTCAACATCATTTTCAAAATCTGTCTTGAACAGTTGAAATTCCGGAGAACTCTTAATGCGCTCGGAGTAAGAGAGCTCAGTGTCAGTAGAATCCTCAGCAGGCCGCACGGGTTGTATGATATCCTCGACAAAAATGGTGAGGATACCGTACAGATCCAGCTTGGTGATCAGTTTATCCGTAAGGATGGTCCCTTTTTGTATCAGAAGCTCATGGTCCAGATCATAGACGTCTTCGGCGACGGTCATGCCGGGAACCAGTTGGGTGATAGACAGCCTTTTCATAAGTATTCTGCTCCTTATCATGAAAAGAAAATTTAACTGATTTCATTATAATAATTTTTATCCGGACTGTCAATTTGTGCAGGCTCTTAGGGGGCCACATCCTGTTCATAAAATTTTTACAGTCTTTTCACGCCTATGGGCATATTGAAAGGTTGAAACATAGAGGAAAATCTGCTACAATAACCTTTGAATTATGCGAAGACCCATGGATATTTTATTGCCAAAAGGGTGTGGAAACGAGGAAAAAATGAGCGTTATTGAGAAGATATTTGGCACGCACAGTTCCAGAGAACTGAAGCGTATTGAACCTCTGGTAGACAAGATCGAGGCACTCCGTCCTACAATGCAGGCACTTTCCGATGAGGAACTGCGCGGCAAGACCGAGGAGTATAAGAAGCGTCTGACCGAGGGAGAGACTCTGGACGATCTGCTTCCGGAGGCTTATGCAACCGTAAGAGAGGCTGCAAAGCGTGTTCTGAACATGGAACACTACAGAGTACAGCTGATCGGTGGTATCATCCTGCATCAGGGACGTATCGCAGAGATGCGTACCGGTGAAGGTAAGACACTGGTGTCTACACTTCCTGCTTATCTGAATGCTTTGGAAGGCAAGGGTGTCCATGTCGTTACCGTCAATGACTATCTGGCGAAGCGTGACGCGGAGTGGATGGGGCAGGTACATGAGTTCCTGGGACTGAAGGTCGGCGTGGTACTCAACAGCATGACCTCCGAGGAGAGACAGGAAGCTTACAAGTGTGATATCACTTATGTTACCAACAACGAGCTGGGATTTGATTATCTGCGTGATAACATGGTTATTTACAAGGAACAGCTGGTTCTGCGTGGACTGCATTATGCCATCATCGATGAGGTGGACTCCGTACTGATCGATGAAGCGAGAACCCCTCTGATCATTTCCGGACAGAGCGGCAAGTCCACAGCTCTGTACGAGATGTGTGATCTGCTGGCACGTCAGATGAAGCGCGGTGATGATGTACAGGAACTGACCAAGATGGATGCCATTATGGGTGTGGTACAGGAAGAGACCGGAGACTTCGTCGTTAACGAAAAGGATAAGATCATCAACCTGACCGCAGCAGGTATGGAGAAGGTTGAGAGATTCTTCCACATTGATAACTTCGCTGATCCCGAGAACCTGGAGATCCAGCACAATATCATTCTGGCATTGCGTGCCCATAATCTGATGTTCCGTGATAAGGATTACGTGGTAAAAGATGACCAGGTACTGATCGTCGATGAATTTACCGGACGTATCATGCCGGGACGCCGTTATTCCGACGGCCTGCATCAGGCAATCGAAGCAAAAGAGCATGTAAAGGTGAAGAGAGAAAGTAAGACGCTTGCATCCATTACCTTCCAGAACTTCTTTAATTTATTCGATAAAAAGTGTGGTATGACCGGTACAGCTCTCACTGAGGAAACCGAGTTCCGTGAGATCTACGGCATGGATGTTGTTGTGATCCCTACGAACCGTCCCGTTATCCGTAAGGATCTGCAGGATGCTGTATACAAGACGAAGAGAGAGAAGCTGAACGCTATCGTGAATGCGGTAGAGGAAGCGCATGCCACAGGACAGCCTGTACTGGTAGGTACGATCACAATCGAAGCCAGTGAGGAACTGAGCAGAATGCTGACTAAGCGCGGCATTCAGCACAAGGTTCTGAATGCAAAATTCCATGAACTGGAAGCAGAGATCGTAGCCGATGCCGGTGTACACGGTGCGGTAACCATCGCTACCAACATGGCAGGTCGTGGTACGGATATCAAGCTGGATGATGAAGCGAGAGCCGCCGGCGGACTGAAGATCATCGGTACCGAGCGTCATGAGTCCAGACGTATTGATAATCAGTTGCGTGGTCGTTCCGGACGTCAGGGAGATCCCGGTGAGTCTAAGTTCTACATCTCTCTGGAAGACGATCTGATGAGACTGTTCGGTTCCGAGCGCCTGATCAGTATGTTCAATACCTTAGGTATCCCCGAAGGACAGGAGATCGAGCACAAGGCATTGACCAATGCCATCGAATCCGCACAGAAAAAGATTGAGAGCAACAACTACGGTATCCGTAAGAATCTGTTAGAGTATGACCGTGTCATGAGTGAACAGAGAGAAATCATCTACGAGGAGCGTCTGCGGGTACTGAACGGCGAGAGCATGCGCGATGTGATCTACAAGATGATCACCGATATTACCGAGAACTGTGTAGATATTTGTATCAATGACGACGCAGATATCTCCGACTGGGATTTCAATGAGTTAAATACCCTGCTCATTCCTACGATCCCGTTACAGCCTCTGACACCGGAGCGTGTGAAGAAGCCCAAGAAGAACAGCTTAAAGCAGCAGTTAAAGGAAGAAGCTGTGAAGCTGTACGAAGCAAAAGAGGCCGAGTTCCCCGAACCCGAAGCCATCCGTGAGCTGGAGCGTGTGGTTCTGCTGAAGGTCATCGACCGTAAGTGGATGGATCATATCGACGACATGGAGCAGCTGCGTCAGGGCGTGGGCTTACAGGCATACGGACAGAGAGATCCGCTGGTAGAGTACAAGATGAGCGGTTACGAGATGTTCGATGAGATGACCCAGAACATCCGGGAAGAGACTGTGAGACTTCTGTTCCATATCAAGATCGAACAGAAGGTAGAGCGTGAGCAGCAGGCGAAGATCACTGGCACGAACAAGGACGATTCCTTACCGAAGGGACCTGTAAAGCGTGAAAATGCAAAGGTGTATCCGAATGATCCCTGCCCTTGCGGAAGCGGTAAAAAATACAAGAACTGCTGCGGACGGAAGGCCTGATGTTTTCTGACGACAGCGGAAGACAGTGCGGCAGCGCGGGCAGACGGTGTGCCTGCCGTAAAAAGTGAGAATTACGATAATAGAAAATAATAGAATAGAAAGTAGGTGACGTTAAGTGGTTGAATTAGATCAGATGAAGACAGAAATTCTGTCCTACGAAACACCTTTAGCGGAAGTGAGGGATTCACTTTGACCTTGCTAACAAGGCAAAGCGGATCGAAGAAATGGAACGTGAGATGGAGGCTCCCGGATTCTGGGATGACCCGGAGCGTTCCAACCAGAAAATGAAAGAACTGAAGAACCTGAAGGATACGGTGGGAGAGTGTGATAAGCTTTCTACACAGTACGATGATATTCTGACTCTGATCGATATGGGATATGAGGAGAACGATGAGTCTCTGATCCCGGAAATCCGTGGAGAGCTGGATGAATTCATCAGGGAATTCGATGAACTTAGGATCGGTACCCTATTGTCCGGAGAATATGATAAGAACAATGCGATCTTAAAGCTCAATGCCGGTGCCGGCGGTACCGAGAGCTGTGACTGGTGCGGTATGCTGTATCGCATGTATACCCGTTGGGCGGAGCGCAAGGGCTTTACCATTGAAGTACTGGACTACCTGGATGGTGATGAGGCCGGGATCAAGTCAGTGACTTTCCAGGTCAATGGCCTGAATGCCTATGGCTACCTCAAATCTGAGAAGGGTGTACACCGTCTGGTGCGTATCTCTCCTTTCAATGCCCAGGGTAAGCGTCAGACATCCTTTGTATCTCTGGATGTTATGCCGGATATCGAAGGAGATCTGGATGTGGATATTGATGAGAAGGATCTGCGCATTGATACTTATCGAAGCAGTGGTGCCGGTGGTCAGCACATCAACAAGACATCATCTGCTATCCGTATCACCCATATCCCGACGGGAACAGTAGTGCAGTGTCAGAACGAACGAAGCCAGTTCCAGAACAAGGATAAGGCTATGCAGATGCTGAAAGCCAAGCTGTATCTGTTAAAAAAGGAAGCAAATGCCGAGAAGCTGTCGGATATCCGCGGCGAAGTCAAGGAGATCGGCTGGGGCAACCAGATCCGTTCCTATGTATTGCAGCCTTACACACTGGTTAAGGATCATCGTACCGATGTGGAGACAGGTAATGTGGACGCAGTACTGGATGGCGGACTGGATATCTTCATCAATGGCTATCTGAAATGGATCAGCGTGCAGGGAGATAAGAAGAACACAGAGAATTAACAAATTCAAGTTTGTAAATGACACATTCCAGAAGGAGTGAAAGCTTTCTGGAATGTGATTTTTTATAAGGGAGAAAATTACATATGAGAAACGAAAACAAAGAGACAAACCAGTGCAAAAAAGCGATAGGAGAGTCCATGGGCAGCAGAATTGTGCTTGCCCTGATCGTTGTGGCTGTGATAGTTACGGCGGCAAAAGTGATCCCTTTGGTCCGGAATCGGGTACAGACTTCCCAATATCCGGTGATCGAGCTGGCAGATCTGCAGGGAATGGAACTGGAGAGCTTAAGTGATGGAAAGTTCAGTTTCAGCTATCCGGCAGAAGACTGGGAAGTGTGGGAGCAGGTGACGACGGATTATCACCCGCTTACGATCTTCTATAAAGGGACAGCGGATGACGGCTCCACAAGTATCTCGGTGGCGGAGAATGACACCGTGGTCACACAGTTGAAACCGGAACTTCTGCAGGTAATGTTGGATGGCTTAAAAGAACAGGCTCCTTATATGGTGATAAAGGAAAGTGAAATGCGCAGTATGGAAGGTACACCGGTGTTCTATCTGGAGGACAATATGTCACTGACCCAGGAAGGACTGGATATGATGGTAGATACCGGCGCGTGGACAGAGGAAACGATAGAAGCCATGGGCGGCCGTGAGGCACTTTTAAGTAACAATATTGCTTCGGACCAGATTCAGATCTATCAGTTGAAAAATGGAAAAATTTATGTGTATACCGGAAATTATACGGATGATGCGCAGAAAGATATGGTACTGGACACCATCACGGTGATAGCACAGACAATAAAGAGCACAGGCAATTAATGCCTGTGCTCGTTCTGCATCAGATCCAGAAAATATAAGGTCTGGGTCATGTTCATATATGGCACCAGCCATAGGCTCCCGATACCAAAGCTCAGCAAACACAGAAATCCCAGCGGCAGGAAACTCATTTGTAAGCAGAACAGCTCCCATTTATGTCCCTTCATAATGCGGAAGCTTAATTTCATCAGCTCCATGGCATTATACTGGGGGAAATCCAACAGTAAATAGTAAGCCTGGGATAAACCAAGGGATAACGGAATATAGATACACATACCGATGACCATAAGCACAATGCACAGGATTGCCATGGTTATGGCGTCAAAGCCCTTCCCTGACCGCAGGAGAAAATAGCAGATATCAAAAGGAAGTGTACATGCCGTATTCAGCAGGATCAGTACTGCGGAGATCCCAAGCGATTTTTTGAATAAGTATTTGAAGCCGTAGAATAGATTGGCGGTTACAGCAGGCCTGTTGCAGGCAGTATTCAGATAGAATAATGTAATGCCGGTCTGAAACACTCCGGCAAAGATCGACAATAAAGTCGTAATCGTCGTCAAAAGCAGATATTCCGTCAGAGATGTCTCTGCGCTTCCTCCCATAATTGTCCGTACGGTAAGGATCATAGTGAAGGTCATGCTGACGGCAAAGGTGAGGGAAAATACGATCAGACTTCGGCTGATGGACAGCAGGATGGCATTGCCGTAATGCCCTGCCATCTGATCTCTGGCTTTTTCTTTGAGTTGGGCTCTGGATGTATATTGTGTCATAGAAATCCTCTTTTCTTTTTATTATTTCGTAACCACAGAATCCATCGGAAAATATCGGCATGTCTTACAGGTACGACTGCCAGAATCCTTCCATATCGACACCGTACATCTGCTGGTACATCTGATCCAGCATATTCCTATAAGAAGGATCGGTAAATACCGTGACAATGCTGCTGATCGTGATGAAGATACCGAGTGCCAGTCCCACACAGGACAGCCAGATCCCGGCGACACACATACTGCTCATACGCTGTCCCTTTTTTCTGGTAAGCATTGCAAAGAGAATGCCAAGAGCACCGGCAGGGATGGACAGCAGTCCTGTGCAGCATAATACCAGGGAACAGATGCCGCAGACCATAGAAGCGATCGATAACCCCCTGTATTTCGGATCGATCTGCGGTATATTTTGATTCATTTCGTTATTCTGATTCTGATAATAATCCATAGAAAGCCTCATTTCCGGGCGGCATGTGGTGAATTTGTCTGCCGCGCTTATATTAAGTACTGTACCATTTTTTCCTGTAATAAGCAAATGAAATAAAAATGAAAAGATTGAGAAAACTTCTGATTTCCAGTATAATATACCCATGCGCAAAACAAAATGGCAACAGGCCATCAGGAGGAACTATGGATATTATACAGAAAATCAAAGAAGAACTTCAGGTAGAAAAATGGCAGGTGGAAGCTGCGGTGAAGCTGATCGATGAGGGAAATACCATCCCTTTCATCTCCCGTTATCGTAAGGAGGTCACCGGATCTCTGAACGACGAGCAGCTGCGTAATCTCGATGAGAGACTGACCTATCTGAGAAGTCTGGAAGATAAAAAGGAGCAGGTGCTGAAGAGCATCGAGGAACAGGGAAAACTTACTGATGAGTTAAAGGAGAAGATTCTGGCAGCTCAGACGCTGGTAGTGGTAGAGGATCTGTACCGACCCTATCGACCCAAGAGAAAGACCCGTGCCAGTATTGCAAAGGAGAAGGGGCTGGAACCTCTGGCAGAATACATTCTGCGCCAGGAGGCAACAGAACCGGTGCTTAACGAGGCGGCCAAGTATGCTTCCGAAGAAAAAGAAGTAAAGACTCCGGAGGAAGCATTGCAAGGAGCACAGGATATTATTGCCGAGATGATCTCCGATGATGCGGATCATCGTCTCTACATCCGTAATATCACCGTAGAGGAAGGTATTGTGAGCAGTACTGCGAAGGATGAGAAGGCTCAGAGCGTCTACGAGATGTATTACAATTTTGAAGAGCCTGTGAAGAAGATTGCAGGTCACAGAGTACTGGCATTGAACCGTGGAGAGGCAGAAAAAGTACTGACTGTAAAAGTCAATGCACCGGAAGAGCGTATTCTGCGTTATCTGGAGAAAAAGCTGATCACGAAGGAAAATGAGTATACCACACCGGTAATCTGTGCTGCAGTGGAAGACAGCTATGATCGTTTAATAGCACCCGCTATTGAAAGAGAGATCCGTAACGATCTGACAGAAAAGGCAGAGGACGGAGCTATCAATGTCTTCGGCAAAAATTTAGAGCAGCTGCTGTTGCAGCCGCCTATCGCAGGAAAAGTGGTCTTGGGTTGGGATCCGGCGTTCCGTACCGGCTGTAAACTGGCAGTGGTAGATGCTACCGGAAAAGTGCTGGATACGAAAGTGATCTTCCCTACAGCACCGCAGAATAAGGTGGAGGAGTCCAAAGCCGAGCTGAAGAAACTGATCAAAAAATATAATGTGGATTTAATTTCTGTGGGAAATGGTACGGCCTCCAGAGAGTCCGAGCAGGTAATCGTAGAGCTGTTGAAGGAACTGGATCGTCCGGTACAGTATGTGATCGTCAACGAGGCAGGTGCTTCCGTATACTCCGCAAGTAAGCTGGCGACAGAAGAGTTTCCTAATTTTGACGTGGGACAGAGAAGTGCTGCATCCATCGCCAGAAGATTACAGGATCCCCTGGCAGAACTGGTGAAGATCGATCCCAAGTCCATCGGTGTCGGTCAGTACCAGCATGACATGAATCAGAAGAAATTAAGCGATGCCTTAAGCGGCGTGGTAGAGGACAGCGTAAATAAAGTCGGTGTGGATCTGAATACCGCATCCGCATCTTTACTCGAATATGTCTCCGGTATTAACAAGACGATTGCGAAGAATATCGTGGATTATAGAGAAAATAACGGACGTTTTGTAAACAGAAAACAGCTGTTAAAGGTACCGAAGCTGGGGCCTAAGGCGTATGAGCAGTGTGCCGGTTTCCTGAGGATCCCGGATGGCAAGAATCCGCTGGATGCCACAAGTGTCCATCCCGAGTCCTATGAAGCTGCAGAACAGTTGATGGAGAAGCTGGGACTGACCATGGAAGATATTAAGGAAGCCCAGAAGCAGGCGGCTGCAAAAAAAGCTTCCGGCAGGAGCAGCGCTGCGCAGGCAGACGGACAGAAGAATGGTAACGGCACAGTCAATGCACCGAAGAAGCGGGAAGAACAGAAAGGTAAAGCAGTTCGGGTACACAATACCAATACCGCTATGGGCAAGGCTCTCGCAGCGGCTATGGGCGGTGTGACTTTTGACAATTCTGCGCAGACCTCTGCAAAGCAGACGGCACCTGTAGCTAAAAATGCAGTAAATGATGCAAAGGATATGTCCGGTCTGGAGAAGCGGATTAAAAATAAGAAGCTTTTAGCAGAGGAACTGGGCATTGGTGAGATCACGCTGACAGATATTCTGAAGGAACTGGAGAAGCCGGGCAGAGATCCCAGAGACGATATGCCGAAACCGATCCTGCGCAGTGATGTCCTGGATATGAAGGATTTAAAACCCGGTATGATCTTAAAGGGAACCGTGCGTAATGTCATTGACTTCGGTGTGTTCGTGGATATCGGTGTCCATCAGGACGGACTGGTGCATATCTCCCAGATCACCGACCGCTATATCAAGCATCCGTTGGAAGCTGTCAGCGTCGGAGATATCGTGGATGTGCAGGTACTCACCGTAGATATGGCAAAGAAACGTATCGGTCTGACCATGAAGATCCAGAAGCAGTAAGAATATAGAATGATGCCAGGGGGCTATGTGCCAGTGGTACATGTCTGGTACGGGGCATCCGTAGGTATTAAAAAACAGGGACAGCTGATAACGGCTGTCCCTGTTTTGATTTCATCAATTATGCTTTTTATGCTTTGTGACCGGTCTTGATGATGGGGCTTAACGGTTTGTAGATCAGCAGGGTTACGACAGACACCAGCGTTCCCTTGATGAGATTCATGGGAGCCACACATGCCACCACGAAGCTTACAATGCTGCCTTCCTTTGCCAGTGGATTGACCTCGGCTCCCATTGCCAGAATGGCATCCAGAGGCATTCCGTAGAATTTGGAGAACGCGGGAAGCAGATATACGGCATTGAATGCGGTGCCAAATACGGTCATGACCAGAGTACCCACAATGCAGGCGATGATTGCGCTTTTCTTTGTCTTCTTAAAAGAGTACACAGCGGAAGCGGGGATGATCAGGCTGCAGCCCACCACGAAGTTCGCCAGATCGCCGATGAAGGCGGTAGAGGTACCTTTTATGCATAGCTTCAACAGTATCTTCACGAATTCCATCATGACACCTGCTACAGGACCGAAAGCAAAGGAACCGACTAAGATCGGCAGCTCACTGAAGTCCATTTTATAGAAGCCGGGGGCAAAAAAGATGGGGAAGTCCAGCACATGCAGGATCATGGCGATGGCGGAAAACATACCGATCATGGCAAGCTTTCTCGTATTGAAGATCGGCTCCGAGATGCCGTTTTTCTTCTGTGCGCCCTTTTCCAGCACCACAGCCACCAGGAAACACCCCACGATGACCGCCAGGAAGATGACTACATAGGCCACATTTTCAGTTACAGTTTGCATTAATTTGTTCATTTCAGAACTCCTTTCCTATGAGAAAAATCAAGGAAAGCCTTCAAAAAAAGCCCCGGAATACAAGCTTCCGGGGCATGGGTATCACAAAAAAATATAAGTGATACGTCTTCTTTCATCCAGACTGTACTGTTGGTCCCGGATTCACACCGGATCAGCCGCAGAATTGCATCTGCGGGTCGCGGACTTAAGGATGACCTATTACCGCCAGTAGGGAATTACACCCAACCCTGAAGAACTTTACCTTATGGATGGAATATATCACTTTGTGAAATAAAAGTCAATATAGAAAATCTTTAGAATTTTCCCAACATTTTTTTGGGATTTCCCTGTTATAGTAGCTGTAATAACTATTCAGAAACGCATGCGCAAAATCGCCCTTTCAGAGTTTTCCTTTTGCATGGCTCTGAATAGTTGCAAATACTTATAAAAATGTGTTGACACTCAAAAAATATTATTGTATTATGCGAACAGTACAGTGACACAAAGATGAATACACAAAAATATAACAGGAAATGGGAGTATGTGAGGAATGAGTGCATTAGTAGAGATTAAAGATGTGTGCAAGGTTTACAATCCCGGGGAAAATGAAGTGCGGGCATTGGATCATGTGAGTCTGACCATCGACGAGCAGGAATTTGTGGCTATCATCGGGCATTCCGGAAGCGGAAAGTCTACACTGATGAATATGCTGGGCTGTCTGGATGTGCCTACCAGCGGGGAATATTGGCTGCATGGACAGGACGTGTCCGCATTATCCGACGATGCATTGTCCGACATCCGGAACCGGGAGATCGGGTTTATCTTTCAGGGCTTTAATCTGATCCCGAATCTGACGGTGCGGGAAAATATCTGTGTGTGCAGATATCTGACCGATCAGCCGATGGATATCGATGAACTGCTGGAGGTGCTGGGACTTACGGAGCATCAGGATAAGTTCCCTTCCCAGTTATCCGGAGGGCAGCAGCAACGGTGTGCAATCGCAAGAGCGTTAGTAAAGAATCCGAAGCTGCTGCTGTGTGATGAGCCAACCGGTGCGCTTGACTCGAAGACCTCTAGAGATATTCTGATGCTTCTTGAGAAGGTCAATCAGAGATATGGGACGACGATCCTGATCGTAACCCATAATAATGCCATTAAAAATATGGTACATCAGGTTATTTTCATGAAGGATGGAATCATCCGGGAAAACTATGAGAATGCAGTGCGGATCTCCGCTTCGGAATTAGAAGATCTGTAAATGGAAATGGAAAGGGAACGAGGATGAAAGAGTTAAATAAAAGATATTTACGGGAGCTGCGGGCACACTGGGGAAGATATGTGGCATTGATGATTATGATCATTCTGGGAATGTATCTGGTGGTAAGTATCGCGGGAATGGCAGAAACCACGATTCGCGGCAGCTATAAGTATAATCAGGAGTGCAATCTACAGGATGGACAGTTTACAACATTTATTCCACTGACAGATAAACAGTTAAAAGAGCTATCCGATGAATACGGAAAGATTGAGAAGTTATATAGCATGGATCTGGTAGAAGGAGATACGACACTCCGTATCTTCCGTTTGAGAAAAGAAGTGGATCTTCTGAAACTGAATGAAGGAACAGAACCGGTGAACGATACCGATATCGTAGTGATGAACCTGTTTGCCGAGAGAAATGACATTCATGTTTCGGATAAAATCGTATATGCGGATACGGAGTTTACGGTAACGGGAATCGGCTGTGTGCCGGACTATAATCTTACCGTAAAGGAGTTTTCCGATATGACTGCAGATCCTGAGCATTTTGGAATCGTGTTTGTTACGGATGACAGGTATGATACACTGCTACAGTCTTCGGCGACATCGGGGGAATCCTATACATATGCTTACAAGCTGAAGGCAGGAAAAGAGGCGGCGGATCTAAAGGCAGACTTACAGAAGCTAAAGCTTGATTACAGACAGTCGGAAGATCTGTATCTGATCGAGTATGTAGATGGATTATATCAGGATAAGCTGGAGTTTGAGGATGGTCTGACAAAGCTGATAGACGGAACGGATCAGCTATGCGGGGGGATCCATGAGCTGGATACAGCAGTTGCACAGAACCGGTCTTACTTTGAACCATTGCGTCAAACCCCATACGCCGGTCTGGTTGAGATTACGGACGGGTATGGAGAGGGAGTCCATACGCTGGATACAGAAGCTGAAAAATATGAGGATGGTGTTGCAGAATTTGATGAGAAGGTAAGAACATTTCTGGATGATAACTATACAGTTGAGCTTTCAAATCTGGAAAACTTCTATGAAAATAAGGATAATCCCCGGATTGCAAGTGATGCAGCGAGTGATGTTGTCTTGAAGAAAACGGTGTGCATGGTAGCGGGGGCGATTCTGGTCGTACTGTTCGCGTATGTGATCTCGGTGTTTATTGTTCATCAGATTCAGGAGGAAAGCAGTGTGATAGGGACGCTCTACGCAATGGGTGTAAAGCGGAAAACTCTGATTGTACATTATATTTTGCTTCCTACGGTCACAACCTTTCTCGCCGGACTTTTGGGAATGGGGATCGGATTTAGTCCGATAGGAGTAGACTTTCAGATGCAGGACAGCTATCTGTATTATAGTCTGCCGCAGATGGAGAAGGTATATCCGCTATATCTTATCGTATATTGCGTTGTTGTGCCGCCGGTGCTGTCTGCACTTGTGAATTACCTGACCATTCGAAAGAAGTTAAATAAACCGGCACTGTCTTTGATCAAAAATGAGCAGGAACATTTGACCAAGGCGACGGCGTTTACGAAAAAAGGGAAGCGGGACGGAAACTTCCTGTGTGTCTTTGCAAAGCAGCAGTTGCTCAGGGAAAAGAGAAGTGTGGTTACTATTATAATGGGAATTATGCTGTCGCTGATTATTTTTATGATAGGACTTGACTGCTATGTACTTTGTGACCATGTGCGAAAACAAAATAAAGAGGATATCAATTATGAATATATGTATATTCTGAAGTACCCGACAAAAACCGTTCCGAAGGAGGCAGAGGGCTGTTATATCAAGAATCTGTCGATGAACTATCTGGACTATTCTCTGGACATTAACATCATAGGAATCGATGATGATAACTCGTATTATCCGTTTCAGACATCCGGAAACAAACGGGAACTGGTGCTTGCATCCTCGACAGCAGAGAAGTATCAGCTTAAGGTTGGTGACAGCATGATACTGACGGATATAGCGGAGGATAGACAGTATGCATTTACAGTATCCGAGATCGTGCCGTATTCGATCGGTCTGACTGCCTATATGGATATTGAGGAAATGCGGGAATTGTTCGGAGAATCAGAAGACTCCTACAATATGCTCCTTTCGATGAAAGAGCTTTCCATAGAAAATGGGAAGCTGTATTCGGTAACGACCAAGAATGATATCGAATATGCATCGGGAATTTTTGTGGATCAGATGATGTCATTGATGATCATACTGATCGTGGTATCGATCTTTATCTTTATCGTAGTGATGTATCTGATGCTGGGTGTAATGCTCGACAGAGCGACCTTCGGAATCTCCCTTGTCAAGATCTTTGGTTACCGGATGCGGGAGATACGGAAGGTATATCTAAACGGAACCTTCTGGGTTGTTGCCGTAGGTGCGGCAGTCGGAATTCCTGTCACAAAGCTGCTGGCGGATTCACTTTATCCGTATTTCATTGCGAATACGGCAATGGGGATGGATCTGAACTTTGGCTGGTATCTCTATCTTGGTATTTTCCTCGGCATTATGCTTATTTATCTGATCCTGAGTATGGTTCTGACTGCAAAGATAAAACGGATAGCACCGACGGAAGTCTTAAAAAACAGGGAATAGCACCTCCTGTACATTCAAGAGAAAGTGTGATATAGTTCTTAGAAAGGTTAGTCTGGACTAACAAAATGCGGGAGGTAGAATAAGGTGGAAAAAAGGAATTTAACTCGATCGGTATGCTCCTGCCCAAGATCGTGAATGTATTCGGAAATGTACCAATCGTGAATGCGATTGACTGTGCATGGATCGCCATCGGAAATCTCTGGATGTTCTTAGGTTTGCTGCTCCTTATGCGGAAAGCATCCGGAGAAAAGTAGAAGCACTCTAGCCCAGTGTGGATTTATAGTTTTCTCCCCATATCTGCATAGCGGTGAGGATCGGACGCATGAACTCTCCGATGTCGCTTAATGCGTATTCTACGCGGGGAGGAACCTCCGGATAAACGGTTCGGGTAGAGTCTGCTTATTGATTTACAAAACATTTTGTTTCGATGTATGCCGGACAAAGTATTTCAGAGTACAGGCTTATCGAAAAGTAATTTGTAATAAGTTCATGTAATGCATCATGGCTTACAAATATCTTATTGATTAATAGTGACATAGTTATTATCCTCTGATTGTTGGCGGCGGATAAGGAGGACGCTATGTCTAAGTTCTTTACTTATGAGGATCGTCTTAACCTTCAAAAAGGGAGCCTGTGAAGTGAATCATGAGCTGATACGTCGTATCCTGCC
>ENA-ORMX01001230-ORMX01001230.1-human-gut-metagenome-genome-assembly--contig:-NODE-1230-length-17160-cov-4.997311_pt1 | contig 17160 bp, 15 predicted proteins | sample MGYA00242108_ERZ509007 | MGnify/ENA primary metagenome ERZ509007 (study PRJEB26280, sample SAMEA2338745) | human gut metagenome | biome: human gut; feature: human-associated habitat; material: faeces...
ATCGCCAAAAACGGCATGGCGGCAGAGAAAATATAAGCAGACAAAAAAACTGGGAAGCGCGCGGCTTCCCAGTTTTTTCTATTGTTTTTTGATGCTGTCCCAATACGCCTTCGCTTTTTGCTCCAGCTTGTTGTCGCCATAGGTATAATACTGCGCGTCCTTGATAGCGTCCGGCAGATACTGCTGCCGCACCCAATGGTTGGGATAGCTGTGCGGGTACTGATAGGTCAGACCGCGCCCCAGCTTTTTCGCGCCGGCATAGTGGCTGTCTTTGAGATGTGCAGGAACATCACCGGATTTTCCCGCATGAATGTCCGCCATCGCCGCGTCAATCGCCGCGATGCCGCTGTTGGATTTAGGTGACGTCGCGAGCAAAATCGCCGCGTCCGCCAGCGGGATGCGTGCCTCCGGCAAGCCGAGCTGATTTGCCATGTCCACGCAGGATTTGACGATGGGAATTATCTGGGGATAGGCAAGCCCCACATCCTCGCAGGCGCACACCATCAACCGGCGGCAGGCAGAGGGCAGGTCTCCTGCTTCCAGCAGACGTGCCAGATAGTGCAGCGCCGCGTCCGGGTCTGATCCGCGCATGGACTTCTGGTAGGCAGACACGATGTCGTAGTGGTCGTCGCCCTCCCGATCATAGCGCATGGCGGTGCGGCGGGTGACCTGCCGGATCATATCTAAGGTAATGCGTTTTTCTCCGTTTTCCACCGGCGCTGCCGTGACCGCAAAGTCCAGACAGCCCAGCGCCTTGCGCAGATCGCCCCCGGCGCTTTCGGCCAGATAGGCGCAGGCGTCCTCGTCCATGCATACCGGCACCTGTTCCCCTTCGGAAAGGCGCTGCACGGCGTTGCGCACTCCGCGCTCCACGTCCGCTGCGGCAAGGGGCTTGAACTCAAACACCGTGCAGCGGGAAAGCAGCGCGTTATAGATGTAGAAATAGGGGTTCTCGGTGGTGGAGGCGATCAGGGTGACGCTGCCGTCCTCGATACATTCCAACAGGCTCTGCTGCTGCTTTTTGTTCAGGTACTGGATCTCGTCCAGATACAGCAGAATGCCGCCCGCCGCTGCCAGCGTGCCGATATCCTTGAGCACTGCCTTGATATCCCCGGTGCCGCAGGAGGTGCCGTTGAGCTTGTGCAGGGTCATGCCGCTGTTCTCGGCAATAATGCGTGCCACCGTGGTCTTTCCGGTGCCAGAGGGACCGTAAAAGATCATGTTGGGGATGCGTCCGCTCTCGATGGTGCGGCGGAACACCCGCCCCGGAGCCAGCAGATGCTGCTGCCCGCACACATCCGCCAGCGTTTTGGGACGCAGGCGCTGCGCAAGTGGTTCATTCATGGTGGGTTCCCCTTTCCTGCCCGCAAGGCACTTTTTATATAGTATAGCGCATTTAGAAAAGGAGAACAAGAGCTTTTCTGAAAATCATTCTCAGATAATGCCCTGCAAACATTTACAAATCCTGTCAAACATGGTATGATTCAGGTATTCCCTTTTAAAGGAGGTTTGTCCCATGCCGGTACGAAAAAAAGCCCCGGAGGATCTTACCGCAAAAAAAGCGCTGGCGCTGGAGGTCATCCGGCGTCTCAAGGCCGAATACCCGGATGCTGGTTGCACCTTGGACTACGACCACGCATGGCAGCTGCTGGTCAGCGTGCGGCTGGCCGCCCAGTGCACGGATGCCCGGGTGAACATTGTGGTGGAGGAGTTGTTTGCAAAATACCCAAGCGTAGCGGCGCTGGCTGCCGCCGAGCCGGAGGACATTGAAGCCATCGTCAAGCCCTGCGGGCTGGGACACTCCAAGGCGCGGGATATCTCGGCTTGTATGCGGATGCTGCGGGACAAGTACGACTGCCGGGTGCCCAATACCTTTGAGGAGTTGCTCGCTTTGCCCGGCGTAGGGCGCAAGAGCGCAAACCTCATCATGGGGGATGTGTTCGGCAAGCCCGCCATCGTTACCGACACCCACTGCATCCGGCTGTGCAATAAAATTGGCCTTGTGGACGGCATTAAGGAGCCGCAAAAGGTGGAGATGGCGCTATGGAAGATCATCCCGCCGGAGGAAGGCAGCGACCTTTGCCACCGCTTTGTGATGCATGGCCGTGCGGTGTGCAACGCCCGCAAGCCGGAATGCGAAAAATGCTGTTTGAAAGACATCTGCCGCACCGCCCGCGAAGCCGCCGGGCAGCAGGCAGAGCCATAATTTTTAAGGAGGTATAACCTATGATCACTTTAACGATTTTGCTTATCGTTGCCCTGCTGTGCGTGCTGGTGGGCTGCCTGACCGGCCTGCTGACGCTGGTGGGCGTGCTGGCCTCCCTTTTTGTGGGCGTGCTGGTGGGTGCGCTGGCCGGATATCTGGCCGGGCGCTTTATGGGCACGGAAACTTCCCTTGGCCGTAACATCCTGATGGGCGTGCTGGGCAGCTTTGTGGGCGAGTTTTTGTTTGGCCTGCTGGGCATCCACGCCTCCGGCAGCTTTTCTTCCTTTGCCATCTCGGTGGTCGGCGCCTGCATCTGCATCTGGATTGGCCAGAAGATTTCTAAGTAAGTTTTTTGTAACAGTATGCCGCCGCATTCTGCTGCCGGAGTTTCCGGGCAGGGTGCGGCGGCTTTGCTTTTCCGCACAAAGCAAAACCCCCGAAAACCGGCTTCACAAGCCAACTTTCGGGGGTTTTTCTTTGGAGCTACTGACCTGATTCGAACAGGCGACCTGCTCATTACGAGTGAGCTGCTCTACCAGCTGAGCCACAGTAGCACACAGGCCTGATAACGGAAAACATTTTATCATACTTCCGGAATACTGTCAAGGCCGGATTTTTGCGCCTGCAATGGTGCGAAAGATGCATTTGATAAAATAAAACTGCCCTTCGAGAAAAACTCAAAGAGCAGTCATGATATAAAGTGAAAAATTACTTGAACAGCTTGCGGCCGATCCAGATGCAGACGCAGGCACCCACAACGGACACGAGGATCTCGCCCACGATGCCGGTAGCACTCAGGCCGATCAGGCCGAACAGGATGCTGCCCACAAAGCCGCCCAGAATGCCCAGCACAATGTTGCGCAGGGTGGAAGTTTCGCTGCCCATGATGCGGCCCGCAATGTAACCGGCCAGTGCACCGACCAGCAGACTGAAGATGAAACCTAACATATCAATACCTCCTGAAATTTATGATCCTGCCGTCTGTGTATCGGATTGCTCCTGCGCATAGCGGCAGATGGCCTCCAAACAACAGTGTTCGCATTCCGGTTTGCGCGCATTGCACACAGCCCGGCCATGCATCACAAAACGATGACACAGATCGCTGCCTTCCTCGGGCGGGATGATCTTCCACAGGGCCATTTCTACTTTCTGCGGCTCCTTGATGCCGTCCACAAGGCCGATCCTGTTGCACAGCCGGATGCAGTGGGTATCTGTCACGATGGCTGGCTTGCCAAACACATCGCCCATGATGAGGTTTGCGCTCTTGCGGCCCACGCCGGGCAGAGCCAGCAGTTCTTCAAAAGTGGCGGGGACCTGACAATCGTATTTGTCCCGCAGCATCCGCATACAGGCGGAGATATCCCGCGCTTTGGAGTGCCCAAGGCCGCAGGGTTTCACAATGGCTTCGATGTCCTCCGGTTCTGCGGCAGCCAGTGCGGCTACACTGGGGTATTTGGCGAACAGGTCCTCGACCACGATATTCACGCGGGCATCCGTACACTGCGCGGCCAGCCGGACACTGACAAGCAGCTGCCATGCATGGGCGTAGTCCAAGGTGCATCCGGCATCCGGATACTCTTTTTTCAGACGGTCAATGACCTCCAATGCCAGAGCCTTCCTGGCGGTAAGATCCTCCGGCACTTTTTGGCGAACAGACATTGTTCCACCTCCTTTGACAAAAAGCTAAGATGATAATACCATGTTTTGCATTTTTTGTAAACTGCAGCCGGGGATTATCTGAGAATGATTTTCAGATAAAGTATTGCTCTCGCCGCATAAATGCGATATACTATAGAAAAATACCGGGTTCTTTGCCCGGTATGGGAGGAGGGAACACGATGAACGAACCATTGGCGCAGCGCCTGCGGCCCAAAACTCTGGCAGACGTCTGTGGCCAGCAGCATCTGCTGGCACCGGACAGGGTGTTCCGCCGTACCATCGAAAGCGGACGTATCCCCAATATGATCTTCTATGGCCCATCCGGCACGGGCAAGACCACCGTGGCCCGCATCATTGCAGAAAACAGCGGTATGACGCTGCACAAGCTGAACGGCACATCCTGCGGTACAGGGGACATCAAGGCGGTGCTCAAGGACATCGGTACGCTGGCGGGAGCGGGCGGCATCCTGCTGTATCTGGACGAGATCCAGTATCTGAACAAAAAGCAGCAGCAGAGCCTGCTGGAATGCATTGAGGACGGCTCGGTGACGCTGATTGCATCCACCACCGAAAATCCGTACTTCTACATTTATAATGCGCTGCTGTCCCGGTGCACGGTGTTCGAGTTCAAGGCCCTGTCTGCAGCGGATGTGGAGCGCGGTCTGCACAATGCGGTGAAAAAGCTCTCGGGAGACGGGGAACCGGAGCTCAATATGGACGAGGATGCCTGTGCCTACCTTGCAGAGAGCGCAGGCGGAGATCTGCGCAAAGCACTGGGCTGTCTGGATTTTGCGGTAACGGCGGCACCCATCGAGGACGGAAAAAAGCACATCACGCTGGAAATGATCCGGCAGGTCACCCGCCGCACAGCCATGCGCTATGACCGGGAGGGCGACGACCACTATGATATCGTGTCAGCCTACCAGAAGTCCATGCGCGGCTCCGACCCGGATGCGGCGCTGCACTATCTGGCCCGTCTGCTGGAAGCAGGCGACCTGCCCTCGGCCTGCCGCCGTCTGATGGTGTGCGCCTGTGAGGATGTGGGCCTTGCCTACCCGCAGATCATCCCCATCGTGAAGGCAGCGGTGGATGCCGCCAATATGGTGGGCCTGCCGGAGGCGCGGCTTCCGCTGGCAGACGCCGTTGTTCTGGTGGCCACCAGTCCCAAATCCAACAGTGCTCACGATGCCATCAATGCAGCCATTGCGGATGTGCAGGCGGGCCGCACCGGGCCTATCCCGCGCCAGCTGCAGAACAAACACTATGATGGTGAGGATGCACTGGTGAAGGGCCAGAACTACAAATACGCCCACGACTACGATCATCACTGGGTGGCACAGCAATACCTGCCGGATGCGATCAAAGATGTGAAATACTATACCTTTGGCGACAACAAAAATGAGCAGGCTGCCCGGGCCTACTGGGCAAAGATCAAGGGCGAAGAAAACGTCTGAACAAGACTTTTTGTATGAGGAGAAAGCAAAGGAGAAGTTATGCGATATTCCAAACAGCGCGAGCTGGTCATGCAGACCGTACAGGCCCTGTGCGACCACCCCACCGCCGAGGAAATTTATGATGCTGCGGTCAAGGAGTGCCCGGGCCTGAGCCTTGGCACCGTGTACCGCAACCTGAACAGTCTTGTGGATGCGGGCCGGGTGCGCCGGGTCTCCATCCCGGGCAAGGCAGACCGCTTTGACCACACGCTGCCCTGGCACAGCCACCTGTACTGCACGGTATGCGGCAGCGTGACCGACGCCGAGGTGGACGAAGAACAGGTGATGAAGCTGGTCAGGAACCAGAAGGGCTGCGTGCAGGACTGCGCTGTGGTGCTCATTGGCGTGTGCGAAGCCTGCTGTGAGGCACAGATGCAGGAAAATATGCAGTGACCTTTGGGAAAATTGCGCACTACCCCTTGCCCGAAACGCGCAAAGAGCGTATACTAAAGAGAGCTTTCTGCAAAGGCAGAAAAAAGAGTTTCGCCGTGCGGGGAGAAGCTTCCCGGCGGAGAAGGATGGTTTGATTGGAATACATTAGTTTTGAACATAATAACATCGCCGCTGAGCTGGTAAAGCAGGCCTATGATACGCCGCCGCTGGCTTTTGTGCACAGCTATGGCTGCCAGCAGAACGTGAACGACGGCGAGCGGATCAAGGGCGTGCTGATGGACATCGGCTATGGCCTGTGCGATAAGCCCGAGGACGCCGACCTGATCCTCTTCAACACCTGCGCCGTGCGTGAGCATGCCGAGCAGCGTGTGTTCGGCAACGTAGGTGCCCTGAAGGGACTCAAGGAAAAAAAGCATGACCTCATCATCGGCCTGTGCGGCTGCATGGCGAACCAGAAGCATGTGGTGGAAAAGCTGCGTAAGAGCTACCCTTACGTCGATCTCGTGTTTGGCGTGGATGGCATCGACACCCTGCCGCAGCTCATTGCCCAGAAGCTACAGAAGCACAAGCGTGTGCTGATGGAGCCCGCCCAGCGCCCGGTCATCGTGGAGAATATCCCCATCCGGCGTGAGAGTGAGTTCCGCGCATGGCTGCCCATCATGTACGGCTGCGACAACTTCTGCACCTACTGCATCGTGCCCTATGTGCGCGGCCGCGAAAAGAGCCGCAAGCCCGGCGATATCCTTGCCGAGTTCCGCGGTCTTGTGGAGGCAGGCTATAAGGAGATCACATTGCTGGGGCAGAACGTCAACAGCTACGGCAAGGGTCTGGAAGAAAAGGTGGACTTTTCCGATCTGCTCAACCTGCTGTGCACGGTGCCCGGCGATTACCACATCCGCTTTATGACCAGCCACCCCAAGGATGCCAGCCACAAGCTGATCGACACCATTGCCGCCCAGCCGAAGCTGTGCAGGCACCTGCATCTGCCGGTGCAGTGCGGCTCGGATGAACTGCTGAAGAAGATGAACCGCCACTACACCGTGGAGCAGTATCTTGAGCTCATCGAATATGCCCGCAAAACGGTGCCCGGCATCACCTTTTCCAGCGACATCATCGTTGGCTTCCCCGGCGAGACCGAGGAGGATTTTGTCAAGACGCTGGAGCTGGTGCAGAAGGTGGGCTATATGCAGCTGTTCACCTTTATCTATTCCAAACGCACCGGCACCAAGGCTGCCGAAATGCCCGATCCCACCCCCCGCAAGGAAAAGACCGACCGCATGACCCGCCTGCTCAAGCTGCAGGACGAGATCGCCATGTCGCTGGTCAAGGCGCAGGTGGGCCAGACCGTGAAGGTGCTGGTGGAGGGCTTCGGACGCAGTGAGGGAAGCCTTTCCGGCCGACTGGATAACAACCTGACCGTAGAATTTGCCGCAGATGCTTCCCTGATGGGCAGCTATGCCAACGTACATCTCACGGGCGCACGGGCGACTGTGCTGCTGGGTGAGCTTGCCTGAGTGATTCCGGGGCAGTGCCCCTGAACGTATAAATAAGAAGGAGACCATTCAAATGGATTGCATTGATCTTTTCAAGCGCGCAGCCGTTGCGCTGCAGACCGATAGCCGCTACCTCGTTCTGGATCAGACCCGCAAGGCAAACGATAAGGACGAAGAGCTGCAGAACATGATCGGCGAGTTCAACCTCGCCCGCATGGATCTGAACAACGAGATCGGCAAGAGCGAGCGCAACGATGCCCGCATCGCCGAGCTGAACGAGAAGGTGAACAACCTGTACGGCCAGATCATGGGCAACGAAGGCATGGTGGCTTACAACGAGGCCAAGCGCGACTGCGAGAACCTTGTGAACTATATTGATGCCATCATCAACACTGCCATGAATGGCGGCGACCCCATGACGGTACAGGAGCCTTCTGCTTCCTGCACCGGCAGCTGTTCCACCTGCGGCGGCTGCCACTGAGAAGTTCATTTCATAACGCATGAACACCGGTGTGCCGGTGCTTCTTTCCGGCAAAACAGCCGCAGCCTGATTTTTGGCAGGCTGACGAGGAATGCGGGATGAAAACGACTTTCGAGCCAAAAACTTCGACAGAACGCGGCTGTGCAAAACAGACCGCGTTTTGTTTGCCGCAGCGGTTACAAGCCGCAAACTATGCACAGAACGGGAGAGGGAAATAACATGGCAGAGCTGTCGCCCATGATGCAGCAATATCTTGAGATCAAAAAACAGCATAAAGACGAAATTCTCTTTTACCGCATCGGTGACTTTTACGAGATGTTCTACGATGATGCCCTCACGGCATCCAAAGAGCTGGATCTGACCCTGACCGGCAAGCAGTGCGGTCAGGCCGAGCGTGCGCCCATGTGCGGTGTGCCCTTCCACAGCTACGAAGGCTATGTGGCCCGGCTGATCGCCAAGGGTTACAAGGTGGCTATCTGTGAGCAGGTGGAGGACCCGGCCAAAGCCAAGGGCCTTGTCAAGCGGGACATCATCCGTGTGGTCACGCCCGGCACGGTCATTGAGAGCAGCATGCTGCAGGACGACCGCAATAACTACATTGCCAGCATCTTCCTCAAGGGGAAAAAAGCCGGTTTGTGCTTTGCAGATGTCTCCACCGGCACGGCGCATATCACCGAGCTGAACGCGGATAAAACGGCACCGGCTGTGATCACAGAGCTGTGTCGCTATCATCCCAGCGAAGTTCTGATGAATCCGGGCCTTCTGGACTGCCGCGAGGTGACGGCGTACATCAAAAAGAACATGACCTGTTCGGTGGAGCTGATCGAAGAGGAACGCTATGCGCCGGGCCTTGTGGCGGCATCGCTGGAAAATCAGTTTGGCCGCGACTGGACGCAGACCACCGGCATTGCCGCCGACGGCCTTGTGCGCTTTGCCATGGCAGCGCTTCTGGAATACCTCCACGATACCCAGATCAAGGGCGTCGAGCGTCTGAAAACGGTCATCAGCTACAACAAGGCGCAGTTCATGCGGCTCTCGCCGGTGACACGCGCCAATCTGGAACTGACCGAGACCCTGCGCGGCCGCGAAAAGCGGGGGACACTGCTCTGGGTGCTGGATAAGACCAGTACCTCCATGGGCAAGCGTATGCTGCGCAGCTGGATCGAACAGCCGCTTGTTTCCAGCGCACTCATCAACCACCGCCTGAACGCTGTGGAAAGTCTGGTAAAGCAGACCATGGCCCGGGGCGATCTTGTGGAAGAGCTGCACTACATTGCGGATATGGAACGCCTGATGACCCGAACGGTCTATGGCTCTGCCACACCCAAGGAAATCTATACGCTGGCCCAGACCTGCGACCGTCTGCCCGGTCTGCGCAGGCAGGCTGAAGCCTGCAGCTGCCCGGAGCTTTCCGAGCTGGCAGCACAGATCGACCCGTTGGAGGATATCAAGGCCCGCATCTATGCGGCGGTGGACCCGGAAGCGCCTTCCACCCTCAAGGATGGTGGGGTCATTGCCAAAGGCTACCATGCCGAGGTGGACGAGCTGCGCTCCATCCGCGACAACACCAAGGGCGTTCTGGCGCAGCTGGAAGCCCGTCTGCGGCAGGAAACCGGCATCCCCAAGCTGAAGATCGGCTATAACCATGTGTTTGGCTACTATATCGAGGTCAGCAATTCCTACAAGGCGCAGGTGCCGGAGACCTATATCCGAAAGCAGACCCTGACCAGCGGCGAGCGCTACATCACGCAGGAACTCAAGGAGCTGGAAAGCAAGATCTTAGGTGCGCACGAGCGGCTGATCACGCTGGAACACCGCCTGTTCAGCGAATTGCTGGAAAGCATCAGCGCTCAGCTGGACCGCATCCAGCGCACGGCAAACGCGGTTGCAGAGCTGGATGTTCTCACTGCACTGGCGCAGGCGGCGGCAGAAAACAACTATTGCCGCCCCGTTGTGGATGACAGTGACGAGCTGACCATCACGGAGGGCCGTCACCCTGTGGTAGAGCAGATGCTCAAGGGCAGCCTGTTTGTGCCCAACGACACCACCCTCAACTGCACTACCGACCGTTGCCTGATCATCACCGGACCCAACATGGCGGGTAAATCCACGTATATGCGTCAGAATGCACTGATTGCGCTGATGGCGCAGATCGGTTCCTTCGTGCCGGCATCCAGCTGTCATGTGGGCGTGGTGGACGCCATCTTCACCCGCATCGGTGCGTCGGACGATCTGTCTGCCGGTCAGTCCACCTTTATGGTGGAGATGACCGAGGTGGCAGAGATCCTGAAAAATGCCACCTCCAGAAGCCTTGTGGTGCTGGACGAGATCGGCCGCGGCACCTCCACCTTTGACGGCATGAGCATCGCCCGTGCGGTGGTGGAGCATATTTCGGACCCGGCCAAGGGGCTTGGCTGCAAGACCCTGTTTGCCACCCACTACCACGAGCTGACCGAGCTGGAAGGCAGCGTGGACGGTGTGAAAAACTACAACATTGCGGTGAAAAAACGCGGCGAGGACATCACCTTCCTGCGCCGCATCGTGCGCGGCCCTGCGGATGACAGCTACGGCATCGAGGTGGCAAAGCTGGCAGGCCTGCCCGGCAGCGTGACCCGCCGCGCCCACGAGGTGCTGCGTGCACTGGAAGCTTCCGCTCCCAAAAACAAGGTGGAGCAGATGGATTTTGACGCATTGCAGGAGTACAATTCTCCGGCTGTTCCCAGTGAGATGATGGAGAAGCTGGAAGCACTGGATGTGGAAACGCTGACCCCCATTGAAGCACTGAACTTCCTCTACGAGCTGAAAAAGACCCTGAAGGGCAGCCTGAACAGCTGATAGTCTGCCCGAAAAAACCATAAGGAGGGAACACCATGGCAGTGATCCATGTTCTGGATAAGCACACCGCCGAGCTGATTGCCGCTGGCGAGGTGGTCGAGCGGCCTGCGTCAGTGGTCAAGGAGCTGCTGGAAAACTCCATCGATGCCGGAGCTGCGCAGGTGACGGTCAGCATTGAATCCGGCGGCGTCAAGCTGATCGAGATCAGCGACAACGGCACCGGCATTGAGGCGGAATACATTTCCACGGCGTTTATCCGCCATGCCACCAGCAAGATCGAAAAGCCGGATGACCTGAACAGCATCCACACGCTGGGCTTCCGCGGCGAAGCACTGGCATCCATTGCCAGCGTGGCGCGGGTGGAGCTGACCACCCGCACCGAGGCAGACGAATTTGCCACCGTCTACCGCATCGAGGGCGGGGAAGAGATCTCCCGGGAGCCGGGTGCCCGTGCGGTGGGCACTACCATCCGGGTGAAGGACCTGTTCTACAACACCCCCGCCCGCATGAAGTTCCTCAAAAAGGACTCTTCCGAGGGCACCTTTGTGGCGGATACGATCGCCCATGTGGCCCTCAGCCACCCGGAGGTCAGTGTCAAATTCATCCGGGAGGGCAAGCTGCAGTATGTCACCCCCGGCGACGGTCAGCTGCGCAGCGCGGCCTATGCGGTTCTGGGCCGGGAGTTCAGCCGGGACCTCATTGAGCTGAAAAATCAGGAGGGCGTGTACCGCATCACCGGCCTGATCACCCCGCCCAAAAGCTGCCGCGCCAGCCGGAGCATGCAGCATTTTTACATCAATGGCCGTTATGTGCGCAACCGCACCATGATGGCAGGCATGGAGATGGCCTTCAAGGGCACCATGATGCAGGGCAAGTTCCCGGGCGGCATCCTTCTGCTGGAAATGCCGGCAGACCTTGTGGATGTCAACGTCCATCCGGCAAAGGTGGAAGTGCGTTTTGCCCGGGAAAATGATATTTTTGATGTGGTCTACCACGCCGTCAAGCTGGCACTGGCTCAGCCCGGCACCGGCGAACGGCTTTTCACCTTTGATGCAGATGAAAAGTCTGAAAATGAAAAAACAATCGATAAAAAGATTGAAAACAGTGTAAAGAAAAATAACTTTACAGGACTTTCCGCCATCATTCCCGGGCAGGCGGACCCGGGCACCCTGCCGCAGCAGCGCCGGGAACCGGCAAAAACGGAGGAACGGCCCGCTCTGCGGCCGGAGCCGGTAGGAAAAGCCGCGCCGACCGCTGCGCCCCGCTGGCAGAGCGGCACGCAGAATGCTCCCATGCTGGACCCCTTCGTGACGCTGCACAGTCCGGAAGCGGAAAACCCCCGGACGGCAGAACCCTTCCGCGCTGCAGCCAGCGAGGCACAGCTGGACGTAGAGCCGGAACTGGCTGGACAAGAGAATGCAAAAATCCATGTGGCGCAGGATCACATGGCGGCATGGGATGCAGTGTCTGCGGTACAGGAAAACAAGGCAGCGCCTTCCGCGCCGGAGAGCCCGGATGGACCGGCAGAGCAAAAGCGTACCGCTGCTGCATGTCCGGCAGAAGAACTGTCGGCGGAAGCAGCAGAGCCGGAGCAGCTGAACTTTGACCCGACAGCCGGTCAGCCGGAGCCGCTGCACTATGTGGGTGAGGTGTTTAAGACCTACATCCTTGCAGAGCGCGGAGACGAGCTGTGCCTGATCGATAAGCATGCTGCCCATGAACGCCAGCTCTATGAGAAGCTGGCGGCCAGCTACGGCAATGTGCCCGGCCAGCTGTTGCTGGAGCCTGCTGCCATCGATCTGTCGGCAGAGGAAAAGCAGGCGCTGCTGGACAACATTCCGCTGCTGGAAAATGCAGGACTGGAAATTGCAGATTTTGGCGGGAACACGGTCGTGCTGCGGGCGGTGCCTGCAGATGTGGAGCCGCAGAATGCAGAAAGCCTGCTGGTGGAGATCGCAAATAAGCTGCTCAAGGGCGGCCATGATGCGCTGAATGAGCACACCGAGTGGGTGCTGCATTCCATCTCCTGCCGTGCAGCCATCAAAGCGGGGGATAAGTCCTCGCCGCAGGAGCTGCTGGCGCTGGCCGAAAAAATCCTTTCCGGCGAGGTGCCGCCCTTCTGCCCGCACGGACGCCCCTGCGTACTGAAATTGACCCGAAAGGAGCTGGAAAAGCAGTTTGGACGCATCGTATAAACATCCGGTCGTAGCCGTTGTGGGTCCCACTGCCACAGGCAAAACCGCTCTCGGCGTGGCGCTGGCAAGGCGTTTTTCCGGCGAGGTTATCAGCTGCGATTCCATGCAGATCTATCAGGGGCTGGACGTCGGTACCGCAAAGGTGACGCTGGAGGAGACCTGCGGCATCCCGCACCACGGCGTGGACATCCTGCCGCCGGACAAAACTTTCAGTGTGGCAGATTTTACGGCTATGGCCGCAGCGCTGGAACAGGAGATCTCGGCACGGGGAAATCTGCCCATTCTCGTGGGCGGCACGGGCCTGTATGTCCAGAGCTTTCTGTACGGGGTGCGCTTTGCCGAGGAAAAAACGCCTGCCGGCCTGCGGGAGCAGCTGGCGGCAGAGCTTGCCGAAAAAGGCGGCGCGGCCATGTACGAAGAGCTGCGCCGGGCCGACCCGGAAGCCGCAGCGGCCATCCACCCGAACAATCAGGTGCGCGTGCTGCGCGCACTGGAACATTACCGCGCCACGGGCAGGCGTCTCAGCGAACAGAAGGCAGACTCCCTTCCGCAGGAACGGCCCTACCGCAGCCTGATCCTGGGACTGGATTTCCCGGACCGTGCGGCCCTTTACCGCCGCATCGATCTGCGGGTGGACAAGATGCTGGAAGCGGGCCTTCTGGCAGAGGCAGAGTACGTCTGGCGCAGCCGCGAACGCTTCCGCACGGCGGCGCAGGCCATTGGTTATAAGGAATTCTTCCCGTATTTTGAAGGTACGGCTCCGCTGGAAGCCTGTACAGATAAACTCAAGCAGGCGTCCCGCAACTATGCCAAGCGCCAGCTGACATGGTTCCGCCATATGGATGGTGTGGTCTGGCTGGATGCCGGTGCACCGGATGTGGCAGAGACTGCCATCCATCAAGTGAGTGAATTTTTATCGAAGAGGTGATCGATATGCCGGACGAGACCCGGAAGGAGGGTCGTGCATCCCATGGATTTGCCACGCTGGCAGGGGTGCTGATCGCATTTCTGCTGCTGGCTGCAGGGTATGTGCTCTATCAGGCCATGCACGTCCTGTTCCCGCAGAATGTCTATGAAACGGCACTGCCTGCGGTCATTTCGGATACCGTGGATTCAGACGGCGTGCTGCTGTTTGACGAAAGCTATGTGGCAGGCAGCGGAAACCTTGGATATCTTGCGGCGGACGGTGAGCGCGTTTCCGCAGGCACTGCGGTGGCAGAGATCTACAGCAATGCATCGCAGGCCGCGCTGCGCCAGCAGCTGACCCAGCTGAATGACCAGATCGATCTGCTGCAGAGATCCCAGAACACGGCAGCCCTGCAGCTGGACAGCCTTTTAAAAGAACGTGCTGGCGCACTGTATGATCTGCTGGATACACTGGATGACGGCGACTACGAGGCAGTGGATGATGACTCCAATGCCTATCAGCTTGCACAGAACAAGCTCTGGGTCGTCACCGGTGATGCTGCAAACTTTACCGATCAGATCACGGCTCTGGTCCAGCAGGCCCAGAGCGTGCAGGCCCAACTGGGCAGTCCTACCCAGATCGCTGCGCCGCAGACCGGTTACTTTGTACGGGCTTCCGGCAGCGGCAGGCTCAATGCCGGCGCGGACGACATCCTTGCACTGAGTGCGCAGGAGCTGCAGGGCTATCTGGATTCCGACCCGGTGATCGCACTGGATGGCTGTGCCGGTAAGATCGTAGCCGGTTTTACATGGCGCTATGTGGGCGTGTGCAGCGCAAAGCAGGGAGAAAAGCTGCTGGGTCAGGACGGCAAGCCGCTGCGCTCTGCGGTGGAGATCAGCTTTCCGGGACGGATGGAAAACGGCCTGAAGGCGACCGTTGCCGAAGTGAGCATTGATGCGGACAGCGGCCTTGCACGCTTTGTGCTCACCTGCAACTCCATCAACGGGGATGTGCTGTGCCTGAACCGGGCTGCCGCACGGATCTCGGTAGGGGAGCACAGCGGCCTGCGGGTGCCTGCAGCAGCGGTGCACTATCTGAAGGAGGACGGGACCGAGGCCGAGACCGAGACACAGGGCGAGAACTATGTTCCCGGCGTTTACGTCAAGCTTGGCAACATCGCGCGCTTCTGCCGGATCGACCCGGTGGATGCAGACCATCCGCTGATCACAGACGGCGATTACATCCTTGTTTTGCCCGAAGGGACTGAGGGTTCGGTCAGCAAGGTGAGGCTTTATGACGAAATAATCGTCTCCGGACAAAATTTGTATGACGGAAAGCTTTTGTAGTTATTGACATCTGAGGCAAAAAATCCGATAATAGATAAAGCTATTATTTGCATTCTTTATGCAGAGAACGCCAGGCAGCACCAAGCTGCCGGAATGAAAGGAGCAGATTGTATGTCTTTTCTTGACAGCATCAAGAAGGGTCTGTTTGACCAGGAAGACGATTATGAGGATCAGTACATCGACGACGGTCCCCAGATGGTGAACAATAACAACGGCGTCGGCCTCGGTGCGGACGACGAAGCTGAGGAACATACCGAGGGCACCAACAAGAAGAACGGCAAGGTGGTCAACATCAATGCTACCACTCAGCTCAAGGTGGTGCTGGTAAAGCCGGAGCGCTTTGAGGATGCAAGCACCATTGCCGACCATCTGAACAACAAGCGCACGGTCGTGCTCAATCTGGAGTCTACCAACAAGGAAGTCTCCCGCCGTCTGGTGGACTTTTTGTCCGGTGTTGCCTATGCCAACAACGGCCAGATCAAGCGGGTGGCCAACAGCACCTTTATCATCACACCGTATAATGTAGACATCATGGGCGATCTGCTGGACGAGCTGGAGAACAATGGCGCGTTCTATTGATCCGCATGATCCACAGCCCAAAGCCGTGCGCGGGTTCATTCCCGCACGAACGGATGAAGAACGCTATCTCATGCGGCATATCGAGGATCTGGCCCGCACGGCCTTTTCCCGGGAGATCGCACGGTACTCCGGTTTTCTGAGCGACCGTGAGCAGGATCTTGCCCGTGCAGCGCTGGGGCGTGCGGACATAGAGGAAGGCTTCCGCTTTGAGGGCGGCTGGCCGCAGGCGGAACGTCGGATCCTCTGTCTGGAGCCCGAGTACAGCTATGGGGAAAACCCCATCCGCTGCGTGCGGCTGCAATGCCGGGCTCTGCCCGGGGCCGCGCTGCCCGCGCACAAGGACTATCTGGGCAGCCTGATGGGTCTGGAGCTGAAGCGCGAAGCGCTGGGAGACATCGTTCTGCCGGAGGATCAGCCGGGCACAGCTTATGTGTTTGCGCTGGAACCGGCAGCACAGCTCATCTGCCGGGAGCTGTTTCAGGCCGGGCACACCGAGCTGACCACTGAGCTGCTGGAACCGGACGAGATACCGTCCTTCCCGCAGGCCCGGCGTGAGCTGCGCAGCGCTACTGTGTCGTCTCTGCGGCTGGACGCTGTGCTTGCGGCCATGCTGCGGTGCAGCCGGGGGCAGGCGTGTGAGCTGATCGCGGCCGGCAGGGTGGAGATCAACCATCTGCCTGCCGAAAAACCCCATGCGCCGGTGTATGAGGGTGATGTTTTTACCGTGCGAGGCAAGGGCCGCTTTGGCCTGACGGCACTGCCCGGAAAAAGCAAAAAAGACCGGTCGATCATCGAATTTTTTCAATATTAAAAGCAACGGGAGGAAATGACTATGCTGACTCCGCAGGATGTCCGTTCTGTGCAATTTGAAAAAAACCTCCGCGGCTACCGCACAGAGGACGTGGATCGTTTTCTGGACAAGGTGGAAGAACAGCTGCAGGAGGACGATGCACAGGCGGAACAGCTTCGCAAGCAGATTGCGGATCTGACTGCTGAAAACCAGAAGCTGCACGAGGAGCTGAAGAGCTTTGAGGCAGACGGTGAAATGCTCAAGAGTGCATTGATCAACGCGCAGCGCATGGGTGAGAACGTCATCCGTGAAGCAAACCAGAAGGCGGAAGAGATCATCCATCGTGCAAATCTGCGCGGTGATGATATCATCCGCGATGCCAACGAACTGCTGCAGAAGGCCAACGACCGTGCAGATGAGATCGAGAACGAGGCAAACGAGAAGCGCCTTGCAGAAGAGCGCGAGTATGACCGTGTGCGTCTGGAAGTGACCCGCTTCAAGTCCGATGTGCTCAATCTGTACCGCAGCCATGTGGAGTCGCTGAGCCGCCTGCCGGAGTTCCAGAAGGAAACGCCCGCACAGGAAGCTGCCGACGCAGAGCCTGCAGCCGACGAAGCCGAATCTGCGGCTGCCGCTCAGCTGCAGGCCGCAGATGTGCAGCCTGAGGCAGAGCTTGCTCCGGCTGCAGAAGAAGATGCAGAACCTGCCGCCTCTGCTGAAGATGACAGCAAGGCGGCTGACAGCAGCGAGGATTTCTGGGCAAAGGACGAAAGCCAGCTCAAG
>ENA-ORMX01001234-ORMX01001234.1-human-gut-metagenome-genome-assembly--contig:-NODE-1234-length-17122-cov-4.925353_pt1 | contig 17122 bp, 12 predicted proteins | sample MGYA00242108_ERZ509007 | MGnify/ENA primary metagenome ERZ509007 (study PRJEB26280, sample SAMEA2338745) | human gut metagenome | biome: human gut; feature: human-associated habitat; material: faeces...
TTGGGTCGCCGCCGCGGCGGTGCTCGCGGTCGTGATCATGGCCGTGTGCTTTTTGACGAATCCGAGGTCGGAGCGCGGCAGCCTTGTCTGGGCGCAGAAGCTGAATGCGGCGGACGTTGCGTCAATCGAGCTCTACGTTCCGGCGGAAGGGGAGGCGCGGCAGTATAAAAAACTCGATACGGAAGAAATGGCACAGGCAATCGAACTGATCAACAGCAGCCGCGGCACATATATCGAAAAACCGGAGACGGTTTACGCCGGCTTGCCGGTGTGGTTCCTTCTCACGATGGACGACGGCACGGTGCATGCTGTCGGCAGCGTAGTGGGCCATTATCTGATCATCGACGGCGATACTTTTGATGCGGACGTCGAGAATCAGGCGGAATGGGAAAACTATGTGCTAAAGGGCGATTCGGCAAGTCCGATCGACATGGCAGACCGGCTGTCGTATGCACTCTATGGGATGACAACGGGGGTGTATACGCTCGGCGAGGCCGTTTTCGAGGATTCCGTCTGGGAAACCAGCTATGAGGAGACCTTTGCCAATACGAAGTCCACGCCCGAGCTGTGGCTTTCCTCCGCACTTGGCACGGACATGACCGGTATTCTGTACGGTACAGTGACGGCGGCGAGAGGATACAGCTACCGCTTTTCGGAGTGGGAGGAGATCGACCTGACCGAGACGGAGTACAAGATCCTGCGGCTGCTCATGCAGAGCCCCCAGCGCATCTTCCCGGTGCAGGTGATCTACGAGGATGTGTGGCAGGAGCCTTATTTCTACACCTCCAACGGCACCGTGATGGTACATATCCGCAATCTGCGGATGAAGATCGAAAAAGACCCGCAGAACCCCGCCCGTCTGCAGACCATGTGGGGGAAAGGGTACCGCTTTGTGCCCGGGGAGGAGAAGGATCATGCGTAAAAAGCTGGGACTTTCCGGCAAGCTGGTGTTGATGATCCTGTTCTCAGCACTGGCAAGTGCTATGCTTCTGGTGGGAATGCAGGTCGTGCTGAACAAGGCCCTGTGGCTTTATTTTGACCAGCCGGAAACCCAGCAGAGGGCTGTGGAAAAGCAGGTGCAGGAGCTGCAGAGCTATATCGACCGGCGTGGCCTTTCCAGCCGGGATATCGACAAGCTGGACGACTGGTCTGTGCGGAACGGCAGCACGATGTTCATCATCTACGACCGCTCCCGGATGCTCTATTCCTCCTATCCGCTGGTCACTCCGGTCTACGAGGGGTGGATAAACGTGACGGAAGCGGTTCCGGCCGAGCACGGGCTCCCGATGTACTCGCTCACTTTTTCGGACAAAAAGACCACCGCCATGTTCTATTACAACGGCGTGGATGCCTATTACGGCAAGGGGTGCGAGATCCTGCTGCTTGTCAGCTTTGCCCTTTTCCCGCTGTTTTTCTTCCTGAGCAGCCGGAAGATCATCCGCTATATCCTCCTGCTCAGCGGGGAGATCCAGGCCATGGAGGGCGGCGATCTGGATCACCCCATTACCATCCGCGGCAGCGATGAGATCACCACGCTGGCATCCTGTCTGGACTCCATGCGGGTGACCTTGCGCCAGCAGCAGGAAGAGGAGGCGCAGGCGTCGGCCAAGGTGAAAAACCTCATCACCGAAATGTCTCACGACCTGCGCACGCCGCTGACCACCCTGCTGCTGTATACCGAGATCCTGCGCTGCCGCAAGTACGAAACGCCGGAACAGGCCGACAATTACCTGAACAAGATCGACGCGAAGGCCCGGCAGATCAAGCAGCTTTCGGATAATCTGTTCGAGTATGCGCTGGTCACCCGGGATACCGTGGCCGTGCTGGATCCGCCCGCACATTTTTCAGCCGTGTTTGAAGAACCGCTCACGGAAATGGTGGAAACGCTGCAGCAGCGCGGCTTTGCCTGCGCGCTGGAACTGGGCGATGAGGACGTGCTGCTCTCGGTCAGCGGGCAGTATGTGCGCCGCATTCTGGATAACATCACCTCCAATCTGCTCAAGTATGCAGATCCGGACAGGGATGTTGTCGTGCGCTTTGTGCAGGAGGGAAGCAGAGCGGGGCTTTGTTTTGAGAACTGCGTGCTGCCGGTGCCTGCTTCCTCAGAGAGCACCAAGGTGGGCCTGCCCAGCATCGAAACCATGATGGAAAAAATGCAGGGTGTCTGCCGCATTGAGCAGCCGGAGGGCGTTTTCCGCATGACACTGCTGTTCAAAACAGCAAAAGAGTAAATTTAGAACTGCTGCATGAGAGTGCGGCAGTTTTTTTGTTGTCAGCTGCTGTACCCTCTCAGCTTTGGCGGTGCGGAAAAGGATGTGGCTTTGCAGGGGCTTTCCCCATGGAAAAGCTGACGCTGTCTTTTTTCATCTTAACCACTCTTAAGAAATTCCTGCCCCTTTTCCTAAGAATCATCCTGTATACTTCCAGATATTGGCGGGGGAGTACCACCGCTGTACACAATACAGGAGGGGCGATACAATGCTGCGAAAGAAAAACAGCGAGCCGGCGCAGCTGCCGGAGGCCCGGCAGGAGCTGCTGGGATTTGAAAGCCCGGCGGCGCAGCCGGGCAAAAAAGACCCGAAACAGTTTTTGAAGCACAACTGGAAAAAGATCACGGCGGTGGTGTGCGTGGCGGCGGTGGCCGCTGCGGTGCTGCTGCCCAAAACCAGCAAAAAAGACGTGCAGGCCAGCACCCAGTATGTGGAAGCAGCGCTGGAACGGCGGGATATCACCAACACCTTCAGCGGTTCCGGAACCATTTCCGCAGCCAATACCTATACGGTCAAGTCGCTGGTGAAGGGTACCGTGCTCACCGCCGATTTCGAGGTGGGTGATACCATCGAAAAGGGAACGGTGCTGTATACCATCGACAGCTCAGACGTTGCCACCAGCGTGGAAAAGGCCCAGCTCGCTCTGGAGCAGGCGCAGCGCAGCTACGACGATGCCGCCGATGCCCAGTACATCCGCAGTGTCATTGGCGGCACGGTGGCTTCCATCAAGGTCAAGGCCGGTGACTACGTGACCGCCGGGCAGGAGATCGCCACCGTGCGGGACGATTCCAGCCTGCTGCTCACGCTGGAATTCCCGGCGGCAGATGCTTCCAATTTTGCCGTGGGTCAGGCTGCACAGGTCATGCTCAACGGTACCTTTGAGACCCTTTCCGGCACGGTGCAGGCTGTGGCCGGCACCGACACCATCAGCAGCGGCAATCTGCTGGTGCGCACCGTGACCATTGCGGTGCCGAACAACGGCAGCCTGACCACCGCACAGGCAGCGTCGGCCTCCATCAATGGCGTCAGTGCGCTGGCCTCGGCCCGGTTCGATTACCAGCACCAGCAGACCGTCACAGCCACCACCAGCGGCACCGTGTCCGCTGTCTGTGTCAAAGAGGGCACTGCCGTTGCGGCGAACACGGCCATTGTGCAGCTTTCCGGCACCGAGCTGAGCAGGCAGGTGCAGTCCGCTGCCGACAGCCTGCTGAACGCACAGCTTTCCATGAGCGACACCGAAAAGCAGATGGAAAATTATACCATCACCTCGCCCATCAGCGGCACCGTGATCCAGAAGAATGTCAAGGCCGGTGACACTGTGGGCACCGACACGGCTTCCAGCGAGACGCTGTGCACCATCTACGACCTGAGCTATCTGGAAATGACCCTGAATGTTGACGAGCTGGAGATCCTCTCCATCAAGGAGGGGCAGACCGTCACCATCACCGCAGACGCCATCTCGGACCGCACCTTTACCGGCGTGGTCACCAGCGTTTCCGCTGCAGGCACCACCACCGGCGGCACCACGACCTACCCGGTGACCATCCGCATCGATGACACCGGCGACCTGCTGCCCGGCATGAATGCCACGGCGGAGATCGAGGTGAGCAGTGCCGAGAATGCCCTCACCATTCCCAATGGCGCGGTGGTGCGCGGCAATTACGTGCTTGTCACCAAGGACTCGCCCAGTGCCGTCAACGCCGTGCAGGATATGACTGCGCCGGACGGCTATGTGTACGTGAAGATCACCACCGGCACCAGCGACAACGATTCGATCGAGGTGACCGGCGGCCTGCAGGAGGGCGACACCATCGCCTACGATGCCGACGCTGCTGAAAAGCAGAACGCCAGCGACAGCATGGAGTTCATGGTGGGCCCGGGCGGCAGCGGCGGGCACGGCAGAGGGAACGGAGGCCCCGGCGGCGGAGGCCCGGGAGGTGGCTTCTGATGAGTGCCCTCATTGAATTTGATCATGTGTGCAAGTATTACCAGATGGGCGATACCCTTGTAAAGGCTGCAGATCACATTTCGATGCAGATCAACAAGGGCGAGTTCGTGGCCATCGTGGGCCAGTCCGGCTCCGGCAAATCCACCTGCATGAACATCATTGGCTGTCTGGATGTGCCCACGGCTGGCACCTACAAACTCAATGGCCGGGATGTGGGCAGAATGAGCCGCGATGAACTGGCCGAGATCCGCAACGAGCTGCTGGGCTTCATCTTTCAGCAGTATAATCTGCTGCCCAAGCTCAGCCTGATGGAAAACGTGGAGGTTCCGCTGGTGTATGCTGGGGTGCCGCGCGGGGAGCGTCATCGCCGTGCCGCCGCAGCGCTGGAACGGGTGGGCCTTGGAGATAAGCTCCGGAACAAGCCCAACCAGCTTTCCGGCGGTCAGCAGCAGCGTGTTTCCATCGCGCGGGCACTGGCAGGCTGTCCGGCTGTCATTCTGGCCGACGAGCCCACCGGTGCACTGGACAGCCACACCGGCCGTGAGGTACTGAAAATGCTGCAGGAGCTGCACCGGCAGGGCAATACCGTGGTGCTCATCACCCACGATAACTCCATTGCCGTGCAGGCCCAGCGCATCATCCGGCTGGAGGACGGCCGTGTGGTGTATGACGGCGATGCCCACGCACCTGAGGCCGTGGTGCAGCCCGGCTGTGGGATCAGGACGGAACAGGAGGGGAGCGCATCATGATCTATGAGACCTTCCGCGAGGCCGTCCAGAACATCTGGAGCAACAAGTTCCGCACCTTCCTCACCATGTTGGGCATTATCATCGGCGTGACGGCGGTCATCGTCATCGTGGGTCTGGGCAACGGCATGACCCAGAGCATCGCGTCCAGCTTTGCAGACCTTGGCACCAATATCATCAGCGTGCAGGTCATGGGCTACGGCTCCCGGTCAGTGAAGGTGGAGGATGTTTACAGCCTCGTGGATGCCCACCCGGATCTGTTCGAGGCGGTGTCGCCGACAGCCAGCATCAACGGCACCGTGAAGGTGGGCACCACCAGCTACAGCAACACCTCCGTCAAGGGCGTGAGCGAGAGCTATCTTGGGATGAGCGGCTACACCGTCCGCGTCGGGCGCGGCATCAACTATGTGGATCTGACCGACAACAAGAAGATCTGCGTTGTGGGCGACTATATCAGCCGTGTGGCCTATGGCGGCAATGCCGTGGGCCAGACCATCAAGATCGGCTCAGAAAAATATACCATTGTGGGCGTACTGGAAGCCAAGGTGACAGACACCTCGGATCAGGAGGGCAGCAGCGATGATATCGTTCTGCTGCCCTACACCACGGCGCTCCGCGTTTCCAAAACCAGCACCGCCAGCTCCTACGCTGTCACCGTGACCAGCGAGGACAACATTTCCGAAGCGAAGACCGTACTGGAAAACGGCCTGCAGGAGCTGCTCAATTCTGATGAGGGCTACATGGTTACCAGTATGAGCGAAATGCTGGATATGATGACCTCCATGGTGAACATGGTCGTTACCATCCTCACCGCCATTGCGGCGATCTCGCTGCTGGTGGGCGGCATCGGCATCATGAATATCATGATGGTGTCCGTCACCGAGCGCACCCGTGAGATCGGCATCCGCAAGGCGCTGGGTGCGAAGGAACGGGTCATTCTGGGCCTGTTTGTCACCGAAGCTGCCACCACTTCCGCCCTTGGCGGCGTGCTGGGCATCGGTCTCGGCTATCTGCTTTCTGCGCTTGCCAACAGGATCCTGCCGCTTGTCATGAGCGATATGGAAATGACCGTGTCGCCGTCCCTTGGCTCGGTGGCTGTGGCCTTTGGCATTTCGGTGGGCATCGGTGTGCTGTTCGGCTACCTGCCCGCAAAGCGTGCGGCCCGGCTGAACCCCATCGAAGCGCTGCGCTATGACTGATAACCCTCTCACCGGCACGGTCCGCTTGCAGCGGCGCAATGCCGGAGCTCTCCCGAAGGGCGAGCCCAAAATTAAGGAGGCAACTATGAAAAAACGATTTCTCGCACTGCTGCTGGCGGTGTGCATCGGCGTGTCCGTGCTGGTGCTGCCGGCTTCGGCAGCGGGCTCCAACACGGCGGTGCAGACGGCGGTGACGCTGGGCGCTTTCTCCACCGAGGAAGCGGCCGGGCTGAGCACGCCGCTCACCCGCGGGCAGCTGGCAAAGCTGCTGGTGGCCTTTTCTGCCTACCACGATAACGCCAATACGCAGGGCAGCATCGGCACCCTGTATACCGATGTGAACGGCAGCAGCGCTTATGCGCCCTATATCCGCATTGCAGTGCAGCAGGGCTGGATGAGCGGCTACACCGACGGTTCCTTCCGCCCGGATAATACCGTTACGCTGGAAGAAGCCTGCACTGCCGCCCTGACTCTGCTGGGCTACGATATCACCACCCTGACCGGCGGTTTTCCGGCAGCACAGCTGAACAAGGCCAATGCCATCGGCCTGCGGAGCAATCTGGGCTGCACGCAGGGCCAGACCATGACTCTGGAAGAGGGCGCAGTGCTGCTGTACAATGCCCTTACCGCAAATACGGCAGACGGCAGTGTGTACGGCACCACGTTGGGCTACACCGTGACGAACGGTCAGGTGGATGTTTCCTCCATCCTGCTCAGCAGTCTGGAGGGCCCCTTTGTGGCATCCGAGGGTGAGAGCCTGCCCTTTGTGCCGGAGGCCATCTACCGCAATGGCAGTGTGAGCACCTCGGCACAGCTTTCCGCCTATGACGTATACTATTACAATGCCAGCGCAAAGACGGTGTGGATCTACACCCGCAAGGCCGCAGGCCGGATCACGGCGGTGTCGCCCAGTGCCAGCGCACCCACCTCGGTTACCGTGGCAGGCACCAGCTACACCATTGCAAGCTCCTCGGCGGCGGCACAGCTGTCCAGCCTGAACGGCGGCGGCGTGGGGCAGGTGGTCACCCTGCTGCTGGGCATGAACAACGAGGCTGTTGCGGTGCTGACCGGCGATGAAGCGGACGAAGTATTCTACGGTGTGGTGCAGACCGCCGCCCGCAGCCTTGTGGAGGAAAACGGTGCGGACGTCCAGCAGGCGGTGGCAGTCAAGTGCACTGACGGCGTTACCCGCACCGTGAATGTGGACAAAAGCCTGAATTACCCGGCGGGCTGGATGGTAAAGATCACGGTGAACGCCGATGGCGAACAGGTGGAGACCATCACCAAAACCAGCACCTCCGGCACCATCAATGCAGACGGCACCGCTCTGGGCGATGCGGCCCTTGCTTCGGATGTGGAGATCCTGGATACGACAGCGGAGGGGTTGGCTGGGACAGTAAGTCCCAGCCGCCTATCGGGGGTAACACTTTCTGACGCCGATGTGCGCTACTACACCACCAACGAAAACGGCCAGATCGACCGCCTGATCCTGAACGATGTGACCGGTGATCTGTGGACCTATGGCGTGCTGGATGATGTGAAGAACCTCATCAACAACACCACGACCACCACCAGCGGAACAACCTCCTCCGGCATGACGGTCAGCACGGCGATCAAAAAGCTCACAGGGAACGACAGCACCACTGGCACGACCGGCAGCAGCACCACCACCACGACCACGACAGATGATTCCCAGATCATCAGCGATGTGGCGGATATCGTGCTGCCCAGCACCGGCGATCTTTTGTGGGGCCTTGTGGACGGCAGCATTGGCAGCAGCCTGTGGGAAAGCGTGACCGGCAGCACCGATAAACTGGCAAGCTACCTGCTCAAACTGGGCGCCAACAATACCAGCGGCAGCCTGAGCACCGTGCTCAACTATCTGGGAAGCGGTGCAGATTACGTGTGCTACGTGAACGGCAAACAGACGACCTACAAGACCAGTACCAAATATCCGGTGCTGGCAGGCGGCATCGCCATTGGCACCAGCACCTCCGGTACGGTCAAGTCCATGACGCAGCTGCTGCCCGTAGTCATTGACAAGGTGGGTGCGGCCTCGGTCATGAGCGGAAACAAAAAGTACGAAACTGCCGATGAGATGCAGGTGTATCTGTGGTATAAAGGCACCTACTATCCTACCACTCTTTCTCAGGTGAACGGTGAGGAGTACACCCTCATCGGCTGGTACGATGGCGGCCTGCGCGCGGCAGGCGGCAAGATCCGCGTGCTGATCGCGGTCAGGAAAAACTGAATCCGGCCCGGCCCTCCCCGATGGGAGGGCTTTTGCTGTCCGCACAGCGCATACGGTCAAGCTGAAAAATGAATAAAATTTATGCATGTGATGATATCATTTTAGGCTGATTGAGCAAAGAATCGAAAGAAGTCCCATAATCATATTGACATAATGGGTAATGGGGTGTAAACTACATGCATCGGGTCGAGCAAATCCGAAAATTGAGATCATTCAGGGAGGAAACGGCTATGATGTGTTGTTGCGCAATGTGTTGTTGTACCGCAAACGCTTCCCGGACCGGCCGCCCTGCAGTATGGTATGCCGTGTGAGCATATCTGCAAATTCTGTGTGGGAACACGCAGAGAGATCTGACGCTGACCGCCTGGGAGCTTACTCGAAGAGGGAGCTTCCGGGCGTTTTGTTTTGACCCGCAAATCAGGATACAAGGGAGGAATCCGGCAATGGACTGGAATGCGATCCAGCAATATTTGCCGCTCTACCAGAAAGCAGCCGTGCTGACGGTACGGCTGGGCGTTGCAGGCATCATTTTTGCCATCATCATCGGGCTTGCGTGTGCGGTGATCCAATACGACAAGGTGCCGGTGCTGCGGCAGATCGTGGGTGTTTACATCCAGCTGTCCCGCAACACGCCGCTGCTGGTGCAGCTGTTCTTTATCTACTATGGCCTGCCTAAGGTGGGCATCCGGACCAATGCCGAGATCTGCGGCATCGCAGGTCTGGCGTTTCTGGGCGGCAGCTATATGGCCGAAGCATTTCGCAGCGGTCTGGAAGCCATCGAGCCCATCCAGACCGAGAGTGCCTACAGTCTGGGCATGGATCGTCTGCAGACCATGCGGTATGTGATCCTGCCGCAGGCAATGTCCACAAGTATGCCGGCCTTCATGGCAAACGTGATCTTCCTGCTCAAGGAGACCAGCGTGTTCAGCGCCATCAGCCTGATGGACCTGATGTTCACGGCCAAGGATCTCATCGGCATGTATTCCAAGACCATCGAATGCCTGTTCCTGCTGGTGGCGTTCTACCTCATCATCCTGCTGCCGGTGTCCATCGTGGGCAGCCTGATCGAAAGGAGGCTGCGCTATGCTGGATTTGGGTCTTGACGTCCTGTTCAAGGGCAAAAACATGGCCCGCCTGATGGGAGGTCTTGGCGTAGCTCTCAAGATCAGCGCGGCATCCGTGCTGATCAGCCTGCCGCTCGGCATTCTGCTGGGTGTGCTGATGACCTTCCGCAATCCCATCATCAAGGCGATCCTGCGGCTGTATCTGGAATTTATCCGTATCATGCCGCAGATGGTGCTGCTGTTCCTCGTCTACTTTGGCACAACCCGCGCGTTCGGGTGGAACCTTTCCGGCGAGACGGCATCGATCATCGTGTTCGTGCTGTGGGGCACTGCCGAAATGAGCGACCTTGTGCGCGGTGCACTGATCGCCATTCCGAAGCACCAGTACGAGAGCGCTGAAGCGCTGGGTATGAGCCGCATCCAGACCTACTGGTACATCGTCATCCCGCAGACGGTGCGCCGCTTGATCCCGCTGTCCATCAACCTGATCACCCGTATGATCAAAACCACCAGTCTGGTGCTGATGATCGGTGTGGTAGAGGTGATCAAGGTGGCCCAGCAGATCATTGAGGCCAACCGTACCGCAAGCCCCAATGCAGCCTTCGGCATCTATCTCACAGTTTTTGTGCTATATTTCCTTGCATGCTGGCCCATCAGCCTGCTGGCAAGCTATCTGGAAAAGAAATGGAAGTGACCGTGTATGGCAGAACCTATTTTGACCGTTGAACATCTGATCAAAGCCTACGGCGAGACCCCGGTGCTGGACGATATCAGCTTTGCTGTCAAGCCCGGTGAGGTCATCGTGGTGGTCGGCCCCTCGGGCTGCGGCAAAAGCACGCTGCTGCGCTGCCTGAACGGTCTGGAGCCCACCCAGAGCGGCCGTGTGCGTCTGGGCAGTGAGACCGTTGCCTACGGCGGCAAAAACCTCACCCAGCTGCGCCAGCGGATCGGCATGGTGTTCCAGAGCTACGAGCTGTTCCCGCATATGACGGTGCTGGACAATGTCCTGCTGGCCCCCACCAAGGTGCAGAAGCGCCCCAAAGCAGAGGTGCAGCAGGAGGCCGAGGCCCTGCTGGACCGCGTGGGGCTGCTTGGCAAGAAAAACAGCTACCCGCGTGAGCTTTCCGGCGGACAGAAGCAGCGCGTTGCCATCGTGCGCGCACTGTGTATGCACCCGGAGATCCTTCTGTTTGATGAAGTGACCGCTGCCCTTGACCCGGAAATGGTGCGCGAGGTGCTGGACGTTATGCTGGACCTTGCCAAGCAGGGCAAGACCATGATCATCGTTACCCACGAAATGCAGTTTGCCCGCGCCATTGCCAACCGCGTCATCTTTCTGGATGGCGGCAAGATCGTGGAAGAGGCTGCACCGGCCGAGTTCTTTGACCGGCCCAAGACCGAGCGCGCGCAGCGCTTCCTGCGCACATTCACGTTTGATGCTGTGAAATGAGTCACAGATCAAGATAAAGACTGCGGGTGTTTCGCAGCCAATGGGAAAGATTTTGTAAAGGAGAATCCACTATGAAACAGTCTAAAATTTCTCGTCGTTCCTTCCTGCTGGGTCTGGGCGCAGTGTCCGCTGCTGCTGCTCTGACCGCATGCGGCGGCTCTTCTTCTGCTTCTACCGCAACTGCAGCATCTGGCAGCGCAGCATCCGGCAGCAGCGTGGTCTACCGCACGCTGGATCAGATCAAGGAGTCCGGCACCATCAATATCGGTGTTTTCTCCGACAAGAACCCGTTCGGCTACGTGGATGAGAACGGCGAGTATCAGGGCTATGATGTCTACTTTGCCCGCCGTCTGGGCGAGGATCTGGGCGTAGAGATCAGCTTTGTTTCTACCGAGGCTGCCAACCGTATCGAGTATCTGCAGACCGGCAAGGTGGATGTGATCCTGGCAAACTTCACCGTGACCCCCGAGCGCGCAGAGGAAGTGGACTTCGCTCTGCCTTACATGAACGTTGCACTGGGCGTCATTTCTCCGGACAGCAATGTTATCACAACTCTGGACAACTGGAACGCTGACGATCAGATGATCGTCATTTCCGGCACCACTGCCGAGACCTACCTGACCAAGGAGTACCCCGACATTCCGCTGCAGAAGTACGATTCCTATGCAACGGCCAAGAATGCACTGGAGAACGGCAACGGCGTGGCATGGGCCAACGACAACACCGAGGTCATTGCATTTGCAAAGCAGAACCCCGGCTACACGGTCGGCATTCCCTCTCTGGGCAGTCAGGACACCATTGCTCCCGCTGTGAGCCAGGGCAACACCACCGTTCTGGATTGGCTGAACGAGGAGATCAAGGCTCTGGGCGAAGAGAACTTCTTCCACAAGGACTATGAGGAGACTCTGGTGGATACCTACGGCCTTGACTATGAGGACGAGCTGGTCGTTGAGGGCGGCGAGACCGGCGGCGCAGATGCCGCATCCAGCGAAGCTGCTTCTTCGGAAGCCGCATCTTCTGAGGCTGCTGCTTCCGAAGTAGCTTCCAGCGCAGCCGCACAGTAAATAAAAACACCGAGCGGGCAGGAGAGGGCTGAACCTTTCCTGCCCGTTTTTGCATTGCACCATCTGCCGGAACGTGCTATACTGGAACAAAACAACTCCTGTCCGAAAAACCTGAAAAAGAGAGGATGTTCCCAATGAAACGTGCCTATACGAACGGGATCCTGCTGGATGGCACCGAGCAGATGCAGCCGGTAGCGCACAAAATCCTGCTGACCGAGGATGATAAGATCACTGCCATTGCCGATGAGGGTGTGGATCTGGATGGCTATGAGGTCATCGATCTGCACGGCAGCTATATCATGCCGGGTCTGGTCAATCTGCATGTGCATCTGGCGGGCAACGGCAAGCCCAGCGCAAAGCCGCGGGACAATGCTGCGCTGGTGCGCAAAATTCTGAGCAATGGCCTGACCCGTGCGGTGGCCTACAGGCTGGTGTGCAGCTACGCGAAGCTGGAACTGCTGGGCGGCGTGACCACCATCCGTACCGTGGGCGGCATTGCGGATTTTGACACTCGCTGCCGGGACGATGCCGCTGCAGGCAGACTGCTGGCACCGCGCATTCTTGCCGCCAACGAGGGCATTTCGGTGCCCGGGGGACACATGGCGGGTTCGGTGGCAGTTGCGGCCCATAACAATGCCGAAGCGCTGGCTCAGCTCAGAAAGGCCAGCAGCCAGAAGGTGGATCTTGTCAAGCTGATGATCACCGGCGGTGTGCTGGATGCCACGGAAAAGGGAACGCCCGGAGAGCTGAAAATGAAGCCGGAGATGGTCAAAGCCGTTTGCGACGAAGCCCACAGGCTGGGCTACACCGTAGCAGCACACACCGAATCGCCGGAGGGCGTAAAGGTGGCGCTGGAAAATGGGGTGGATTCCATCGAGCACGGTGCAAAGATGGATGGTGAGACGGTCCGCCTGTATAAGGAGCGGGGAGCCTTCCTGTGCACGACCATCTCCCCGGCGCTGCCCTATGCGCTGTTCGATACAGCGGTTTCCGGTGCCTCGGAAAAGGATCAGTACAACGGCAAGATCGTGTTTGACGGTGTGGTGGAAAGCGCAAAGACCGCGCTTGCCAACGGCATCTCGGTGGGCTTGGGCAATGACGTGGGCTGCCCCTACATCACCCAGTATGATTTCTGGCGGGAACTGTGCTATTTCCATAAGTATTGCGGTGTGAGCAATCGGTTCGCCCTCTACACGGCGACCCTGCGCAACGCACAGCTGGCCGGAGTAGGAGATGTGACCGGTTCCATTGAGCCGGGCAAGAGCGCAGACTTTATTGTGACGAAGCACGATCCGCTGAAGGACCTGCGTGCGCTGCAGCATCTGGAGCTGGTGGTGTGCCGGGGCCATGTGGTCAAAAAGCCGAATCCCAAGCGCAATAAAACGGTCGATGCCCTGCTGGACCCGTATCTGGCATAAAACTGCGGAAAGCGATCATCAAAAGAAAAGCAAGGGGCTGCTGCACCAGATGACGTGCGGCAGCCCCTTGCTTTGCAGCGGAAGATTCACATGCTTGCCATCACAGCCAGAATGCTCTGCCAGCTCTTGCTCCGGGCAGGGGAAGTGTGAGCCGAACGGCTGCGGCTGACTGCTGCAGCTGCGCCGGAAGCGGCAGGGCCCATGGCAGTCAGCGGCACAGACGGATGGAAGAATACGGCGGTATCGCTGGCCAGCCACTGGGCCGCAAGGTGCGCGGCCTGCGGGTCTGCCTGCAAGGCGCGGCGCTCGCTTCCGGCCAGAAAATCTGCCAGCCAGTAGAGGATGGCGCTCAGCGGCTGACTGGGTGCAGGACCCTGACTCCAGTAGATCCAGCGGGCACCGGCCCCTACAAAACTCTCCACGGTAATAACGGCACCGGTGCGGGCGTTCTGCGGGATGCTGCCCTGATAATCGATACCGGCGCACTGGCGAAGCTCGGCAGTGATGCGCTGGGTGCGTGCCAGATCCAGCCGGTCTTCCCGGCAGTAGGCACGGAAATCGGTCTCGTCGATCAGGCCGTCGGCACTGGAAGGAAAGCGGCCTACCAGCTGCCCATCAGCATTGTGGCACAGCTGCCAGCCCTTGCGGAACAGCTGAAAGTTCAGGCAGCGGTGCCCCATGGTGGAGTAGCACAGGATGGAGGTGTTCTCACCGGGCAGCTGCTTGAGCTCCAGACAGGCATCGTTGCCGCAGGTATCCTGCAGCTTTACCGTTAAAAGAAGCTGCGCATGGGGGTGCTGGGCAGACATGGCGTTGTGCATTGCGGTAAAATAACGGCTGGCGTCCATCGTGAGTTCCTCCCTGAAAAGCTGATACAGCGGTTCGTTGTATAACAGGCGGGTTCTGCAGCAGACAGCCCTGTGCACGGGGCGGCTTACGCAGGATTGTTTTATCTTGTGAACCTAGTATAGCATATTTCACAACGAAAAACAACTATAAGTTTATCGAAAATTGAAAGAATTTGCAGGATGCGGCAGGGTAAACAAAACCCGGACGAAACACGGTTGTGACGCGGTTGTATTAAAAAAGGCCTGCAGACGGAGAAAACTCTCTCGTCTGCAGGCCGTTGCTCTTATAAAACTCTTATTTCAGTCGCCCAGTTCCCGGATCTCGTTCTGGATCAGCCGTCCGGCAGCACGGGCCAGCTGGTCCATGCCGCGGATGCGTGCCATATTTTTGCCGTAGATCTGTGCAGCGGCACCGGCAGAGCTATCCTCGCCCATGAACACGGCAGACACCCGGATGCCCATGCGCTGCAGCGCACGCACCTGCGCAGCAGTGTCGGCCACACCGGCGGCGTCCTCGTAACCGCAGCCCAGCGGTTTTTCCGGGCTGGGCGGGATGCGGCGGCTGTCGTTGGGCGAAGCATCCGTCAGTACGATGAGCAGGTGCCGCGGCGCAGGGCCGGGCGCAAACTGCAAAAGATCGCCTGCAGCCCGCAGGGCAAGGCCGTCACGGTTCCAGCCGGAAGCGAAATATCGGTTGATGTTCTGCAGGTTTTTGTCTGCAAAGCCCTTGAGCACACGCAGCACAGTGTAGCCCCGCAGGCTGCTGAAGCTGGACACCCGCACCGGGATCCCGCAGGCTGCAAGGCTCTGGGCCAGAATAGAGCCCTGCGCTGCAATGACCTCCTGACAGTGCAGGCGGGACGCAGACGCATCCAGCAGAAGATCCACCGTGAAGGAAGGCTGGTTTTCCTCCTCGGCGCATAAAAATACCCGGTCATCGTTCAAAAGCGGGGCCCGCCAGATGCGTCCGGCATTCAGGTTTCCGCTGCGGGCCACACGGGCGTTGGGCTGCTGATGCACCAGAATGCAGTTGCGGATCTGTTCAGTGAGCCGTAGCACGACGCTGCGGTGCAGTTCCCGGTTCTTAGCGTAGTAGGCGCGATTGCGGTCAGCCTGAAGTTCAGCCTGCTCAGCCAGATGTTTTGCCTCCGGGGTGGGGGCCTGCTCCGGGCTTGGCACACCGGCGCTGAACCACAGATGGCATCCCAGGTGGTCGCCCACGCAAAGCTCCTGCTCAGCCTTGCGCAGCCGTTCCGGCGGGTAGAGGGAGCGGCCGAAGCAGCTTTCGATGTAGGCTCTGTCCTGCGCGGCATCCTGCTTCAGGGTGATGTGGGCCCTGCGCTTGTCCACCGCCAGTCCGCCGCCCACAGCATCCACGGAGCTTGAGTGCTCCACGGTCACGCGGTCCGTTTTGATCATCTGGGTGGGCATGGCTTTGGTGGCAAGCTTTGCCAGCAGGCCGTCCAGATGCAGATGCAAAGCTGCTTTCTGGTGCACAGTACCGTCGAACAGGTTGAATTTTGCGTAGATCGATAAAATTTCAGCTTTCAGCTGTTCCGGCTCCGGCACATGCTCCGGGGCCAGCGCGGCGGCAAGGCCGGACTCGTAAGGGGTCATCACCGGGTCGGTGCGGCCCAGTACACGCCGCCAGCGTGCGGCCTGCATGGTGTAGACCAGCTGATTTTTTGCCATCCACTCCTGCCGTGAAAGCTTGTACTGGATGGCAAAGAAATAATCTGCATGGGCATGGCGCAGTGCTTCCAGCACCGGGCGGCGGGGCAGCTCCAGCCGATAGGCTGCATTTTCCAGATACAGCCATGTCATGTCGTCCAGCATCGTCTGCCGCAGATCACTGTCCCATGCGTCAAAGATGCTGCGGATCAGCACGTCACCGTAATATTTGTGGATGAGGCCCACGACCGTGTTCATGTAAAAATCGGTGGTGCCGTCGGTATAGCGGGCCAGAAACAACGGCTCAAAGCCATAGGCTCCTGCAGCAGCCCAGACCTGATTGGCCGCACGCCGCTCCTGAGCGGTGTAGCTCTGGGCGTCCATCAGCCAAAGAGCTTGGCGGCATCCAGCTTGGCCGGAATGCGCGCCGCGATCACATCACGGATCAGGCTCTGCTCGTAGGAGTCAAAGGCTTTGTTGGTGATGCCCATATCCAGTGCCGCGCCTGCCGTGATGCCGCGCCGAATCAGCCGCAGGGCATCCAGCATGCCGCGCAGGTCCAGCGCCTTGGTGGAAATTTCCGCACTGTCGCACTTTTTCTGCAGGTCAAGGAACAGCAGTGCAAACTGGCGCACATACTTGGAAGCAAGATCGGGGAACTGCGTCCGCAGCAGCTTTTCCAGATCGTCCTGCGTAATGGTGGGCATCTGGATGACCACGAAACGGGAGGTGAGGGCCTCGTTCAGCTCCCGGGTGCCGGCGTAGCCGTAGTTCATGGTGCCGATGAACCGCGCCGCGTCGTCCAGCTGTATGCGCTCATACCCCGGCACGTCGATGACGCGCCGGTGGTCCAGCGTGGCGTGCAGCACGGCCAGCGCCTCGTTCTTTGCCATGTTCACCTCGTCCAGCACGCCGAAGCCGCCCAGCCGCGCACAGGCGCACACCGGTCCCTCCCGGAACACCACCTGCCCGTCCTTCAGCGTGTCCGCGCCGATCAGGGCCGCCGCGTCCACGTTTACATACATGGACACGTCCCACACCGGCCGTCCGAACAGCGCCGCCAGGTCCTCCGCCAGCACGTTCTTGCCGGTGGCCTTCGGCCCCGCCAGCAGCAGGTGCTCGCCGCACAGCAGCGCCGCCGCCGCGCTCTCCCATACCTCCCTGCCGTAGTAGAGATACTTCGGCACGGGCAC
>ENA-ORMX01001240-ORMX01001240.1-human-gut-metagenome-genome-assembly--contig:-NODE-1240-length-17089-cov-4.040390_pt1 | contig 17089 bp, 17 predicted proteins | sample MGYA00242108_ERZ509007 | MGnify/ENA primary metagenome ERZ509007 (study PRJEB26280, sample SAMEA2338745) | human gut metagenome | biome: human gut; feature: human-associated habitat; material: faeces...
AAAACTTCTACTTTTACATTTGGTAATTCTTCTTCAATAACTTCATCTAAGGTTTTTAATGTTTCTTTTTCAAACCCTTTTGAACATATTATTACTGCCTTTTCTCCAACATATTGTTTGTATTGTTTGAATGTACTTCTTGTGAATTTTGATGGTGTTACATGTAATATAAATTCAGTATCTTTTATTACTTCTTCATAACTTGTTGAACAATAGATATTATCTGGTATAATTAAATCTGGTAAGAATTTGCATTTTTTTTCGTTATTGATTAAATCTCTTTCCTCTTCAGAAAATGACCATATTTTTACTTGGTTTCCTACATTTGCTAGATATGTTGCTAATGCAACACCCCAGCTACCACTTCCTATAATAGCTATTTTTTTCATATTTATTTTTGTTTCTCCTTTGTTAATTGTTTTCTTTTTTACCAAAGCTTAATTTATTTTCTGTTCCACTCATTATTCTTTTTATGTTAGCTCTATGGTTGTATAATACTATTATTGCTAATATTACACTATATACAAAATAAACTTTCCCACTTTTTCCTTCAGTTAATACTGTGTAATTTTCGTTTATAAATAAAGTTAACACTGGGAATAATACAGCTGCACCACATGACCCAACTGATACCATTTTTGTTAAAACCATTAATACTACTGCAAATACTAAACAAATTAGTCCTATTTGCCAGTTAGACATAAGTAAAACTCCTAAAGATGTTGCAACACCTTTTCCTCCTTTAAATCCAAAGAAGATTGGGAATGTATGTCCTAAAACTACTGCTATTCCTGCTATTTGTACTATTAATTCTTTGTCTACATTTTTAAATATATTATTAAGATTATACTTTTTATTTAATGCTTTTTGGTATTCTTTTTCATTCTCATTCCATATTTTAGAAAACTCATACTTTTCTTTTTCATTAGCTATATAGCTATAGTACAATAATGCAATTAAATCTTTGCTTTTTTCTGATATATTTTGCTCAAGTAAATCTTTTTCTTTATCTATATAACAATTTAATTTTGAATCAGCAGCTAATTCACTTAGTTTTTTTAAAATTCTAGATGGTATTTTTCCCATAATATCGTTATTGAAATATCCTAATATTGTAAGGACTTCTTTACATACATCGTGTATCTCTTGAATCTTTTCCATTCTCTTTTCCTCTATTCTTTACCTTTTCTTTTATTTTTTCATATATGCCTCGTATTCCTGAAATTATTCTTGTTTTTGCTATTTCTGCCATTTCTGTAGCATTAAAATTAGTTCTGGTAATTTGTTTTTTTCCTTCAGCTAATTGTTTTGCTTTTTCAGCATCAACGATTATTCCTTCATGTGAATCTATATTGTAAAATCTTTCGTCGATACTAATGGGAGTGACAATTATTTCATCATTATCGACTAATTTACGTACAAATTCAACTTTATCTTCTGGCACAGCTATAGCTTTAATGCATTCTAAAGGAATATTATCCTTAATCCCTACCTCTGGCAAATCAGAATTAACATTACATGTTTTAAGTTTGCTTAAACTACTTGAAGACATTCCTATTAGTACCCCGGAAAGATTCTTGAGTTGATTTATCTTTTTGCGGAGTAAGCGATGTATAATCTATCGCAATATCTAAATCATCTGTAAAACTTATAAAACTTCTTTTTCCTCCTATCCTTGACGATTCCTCACCTGTTGTAGTAACAATACCTTTGCTTGATTGTCCGTCTACACTTTGCATTCCATATTTTAAAATACTAGGTAATGCATTGGCATTTGTACCATGAAACAAATTAATATTATTTTGAGTTAACATATCAAATGTTTCTGGATTAGTAGCCAATAAAAAAGCATATGCTGCACGTTTTCTGCTTTCAATGATTGGATTATTTTTTGTTAGTCCAGTATTTACTGAAAAGTCATCATATTCACCTTCATATAAAACTGCTTGCATTTTTTCTTTAACTTTATCATCTTTAGCTATACTCAAAAGTTGTTCGCATAATTTCTCATATCTTTCAGTTCTAATTTGTTCTGGTGAATAATGATAATGACTATATTTACTATAACTCATATTATTTCCTCCTTAAAATATTTAAATTATAACATAATATACTTTTTAAAACAATTATTTACAAAATAATAACAGGATAAAGTATGTGTCAAGTAAATGTAGGCAATTTTTATTTATATAATAATTATACCACTTTGAAATTTATTTACGAAAATTACTATTTTGCTTATAAACTCATAAATCCAATTTCACGTTTTAACATTTTTAATCTCATAAAATTTAAACACATCACGCAATCTCATTATATAATTGCTCATTTAGATCCATCCCCAATGAACAATTTGAAGATAATTCATATACAGACTTTATTTTTCCTTTTACTTTACTATCTAAAAAGATAATCTTCTCTATTAACTTCATATTTATTAAATCATTAAGCTCTTTATTTAGTTTCATACTTTCAAAATCAAAACTATGTGCTGTAAAAATTCCTTTTACGCCAGAGCAAACTGCATAATTAATTGCATCTATATCAGCTGAGCTTCCTATTTCATCTGCAACTATTACTTTTGGAGCCATAGATCTTATTGCCATCTTTATTCCTAATGGTTTTGTAATGTTTTCTAATACATCTGTTCTTATTCCTATGTTATTTTGTGGCATTCCTTTGTACATTGCTGAAATTTCTCCTCTTTCATCTATTAAACTAACATCTATTCCTTTAAATCCAATCTCTGGAATTCCATCACTTACTTTTCTTACTAAGTCTTTTAACAAAGTAGTTTTTCCTGCACCTGGTGGTGATACAATTAATGTATGAAAAATAGTATTGTTTTCTAAATCTATTACATATTTTAATATATTATTACTACAATCCAAAATCTGTCTTGCTATTCTGAAATTTAATGATGATATGTATTTAATATTTATAACTTTATTATCTTCTAAAACAACATCACCTGTTATTCCTACTCTATGACCACCATTAATTGTAATATATCCATTTATAATTTCATTTTGATAACTATATATAGAATTATCACAAATACTTTGCATAATCTGCAAAATTTCATCTCTATTTGTAAAATGACTTACTATATAATCTTCCTTCTCATTTATTTTTATTATAATTGGACCATTTACTCTAATTCTAATTTCTTGTACTTTATCTGCCTCTCCATTTATTACATTATTAATCTTATTAGAAATATTTAATGGAAAATATTTTAATACATCTAACATTTTCTAGCTTGTCCTCCTTTAGAATTAACTAAATATTACTATTATTATATATATTCATATGTATTTAATATTATTACTATTTGTTTAATTGATTTAAAAGAAATATGGACATTAGCACTAATTTTACATAAAGTCTAAAATAATTTCCATGCACGTAAACTTATTATGTTTTTTAAAATAACTTGTAAAAGCATTTTTCCTTACATTATTTATTTTGCAAAACAACTACGAAAAATATTTGACTCCATTTATTTGTTTCGAACTACAAAAATTATATATTTTTTATCTAACTTTTATTTATCATGTTAGCTATATTTATATAGTTTTTATATAACAAAAAAGAAGCTAATAATTTAATATTATCAAGCCTCTTTTTTGTATTTTAATATTTACAATTTTATTCTTCCCAGTTATGATAAACATTTGTAACATCATCTAAATCATCTAACATATCTAATAATCTTTGCATTCTTGCTTCACCTTTTTCATCTAATGCTACATATGTTGTTGGAACCATTTGTACTTCTGCTTCTAAGAATTCTAGTCCTTCTGATTCTAGTTTTTCACGAACAGTAGAAAAATCTTCTGGAGCTGTTGTAATTTGATATACTTCTTCTTCTGCTTCGAAATCTTCTGCACCACTATCTATTGCAAGTAACATTAAATCATCTTCTGTCATATCAGTTGTTGTTTTATCGATAACAATTACACCTTTTTTGTTAAATAAATAAGATACACATCCTGTTGTTCCTAAATTTCCACCAGATTTATCAAATGCATGTCTAACATCTGCTGCTGTTCTATTTTTGTTATCTGTACTTCCTTCTACTATTACAGCTACTCCATTTGGTCCATATCCTTCATATATTACTTCTTCATAATTTGCTGAATCTGCTGAACCTGCTGCTTTTTTTATTGCATTATTTATAGTATCATTTGGCATATTGGCAGCTTTACATTTTGCTATTACATCTTTTAATTTAGAATTACCAGCAGGATCTGGTCCTCCTTGTTTTACTGCTACTAATAATTCTCTTCCTAATTTAGTAAATATTTTTCCTCTTGCAGCATCTGCTTTACCTTTTTTTGCTTGAATGTTATGCCATTTTGAATGTCCTGACATGGTTAATTCCTCCTTTATTTTTATTACAGCTATATATGTTTGCTGTCTTATTGTTTGTATTTTTATCGAATTGCCTTATATATATTATCACATTTTTTTCTTTTTGTGTAGTCCTTATGTAGTGATTTTTAGATTTTGCATTTGTTGAGTAATAAGTTTCAAATTTTTCTCTCATAAATTTCCACTACAATTTGCTTATTTTAAATCTATATATTAAATCGGTAATTGGTCTAACCTCCAATCCATTCGATAAATTACCTTTTCCAAGTCATTGTGTATTCTATTTCACCTGTATCTTTATCTATATTTTTACTTGCAATTATAAAATCATTTTTCTATATTTGCATTACATCATTTATGTCGTTTTTTCAAATTTTCTTATCATATATTTCTCCTATAATTTATAAAGCAAATTGTATAATAACTCCAGGAATAGCACAAATAACTAGTGCTAATGTTTCTCCCATAATTATCATTTTTAATCTCCCTACAAATTACTTTTTTACTATGATTATAACATAAAGGACAGATAATTTTCAAACTCTCTGTCCTATAATTTATATTTTATTTTTCTTAATTGGAATCCAAACTTCACTATAGTATTTTCATTATCAATCTTTTTATAGTCTTCTGGATTTTTGAATACATTTTAACATTATATCTTGCTGCTATTTCATAGTCATTCGAAATTTGGTAACTACTCCTTAAATATTCTTTATTAGTATTAATATTAACATCATATTTAGGTTTTATCTTGTTCATTGCATTCTTCATGAAAAACATTCTCTTTTATTTTGCTCTACTCTACGGAACTACTGTTGAAGTAGATACATGAAATATTGTGAATGCCTTTAGACAATTTTAACAATACTTTCACTCTAATTCAAAGCTACCAGTATATAGTCTATAATACATTCCTTTCTCATTTATCAAGTCTTCGTGTTTTCCTCTTTCTATAATCTGTCCATGATCTAATACCATAATTGCTTTTGAATTTCTTACTGTTGAGAGCCTATGTGCAATTACAAATACAGTTCTTCCACTCATCAATTTATCCATTCCATCTTGTACAATTTTTTCTGTTCTAGTATCAATACTTGAAGTTGCTTCATCTAATATCATGACTGGTGGATTATTAATTGCAGCTCTTGCAATAGAAATCAATTGTTTTTGCCCTTGTGATAAACTTCCTCCATTTCCATCTATCGTCGTATCGTATCCATTTGGTAAATTCATAATAAAATTATGTGCATTTGCAAGTTTTGCTGCTTCTATTACTTCTTCATCTGATGCTTTTTCACTACCATATCTAATGTTTTCTTTAATTGTCCCTGTGAACAAATTTACATCTTGCAATACCATTCCGAGCGATTTTCTTAAGTCTTCTTTCTTAATTTTTTTAATATTAATGCCATCATATCTAATTTTTCCATTTTCAATATCATAAAAGCGATTAATCAAGTTTGTAATAGTTGTTTTTCCTGCTCCCGTTGCTCCAACAAAAGCAATTTTCTGCCCAGGCTTTGCATATAAACTGATATTTTTCAAAACAATCTTGTTTTCTTCATAGCCAAAATCTACATTTTCAAATTCAATATGTCCTTTTAACTCAATGTATTCTAATTTGCCATCATGATGTTTATGTTTCCAAGCCCACATTCCTGTATATTCATCTGCTTCTATAATTTCTCCGTTTTCCTTTTTAGCATTTACTAAAGTAACATATCCATCATCAAATTCTGGTTTTTCATCTATCATTTCAAATATTCTTCTTGCTCCTGCTAGTGCCATAACTACTATATTAATTTGATTTGACAATTTAGCAATCGGCATTGCAAAGCTTTTACTTAAATTCAAGAAAGACGCAATAGATCCTATAGTTAAGCCTCCTATTCCATGAATAGCAAGCAAACCTCCGACTACACCTATTAATACAAATTGTATATTTCCTAAATTTGCTAAAGCCGGCATTAAAATATTAGCATATCTATTTGCAGTGGTTGTATCATTACAAAGTTTTTCATTTAGTTCTCTAAACTCTTCAATTGCTTCTTCTTCATGGGAAAATACTTTTATTACTTTTTGCCCATTAATCATTTCTTCAATATATCCATCTACTCTTGCTAGTGCTTCTTGTTGTTTCATAAAGTGGGTACTGCTCTTTCCACCAACAGTTTTTGTCAATTTTAACATAGCAAACAAGATAAATAGTACAACTATTGTTAAATATGGACTAGTATAAATCATGGCAATAAAGGTAGAAATAATTGTTATAATCATAGAAACGATTTCTGGTATTCCCCTAGAAATTAACTCTCTTAATGTATCTGCATCATTTGTATAATAGCTCATGATTTCTCCATGTGTATGAGTATCAAAATATCGAATTGGTAATTTTTGCATTTTTTTAAACATCTCATCACGAATTACTTTTAAAGTTCCCTGTGCTACTTTTGACATCATTCTATTATATAAATAAGTGGCAATTATTCCTATTAAATAAATACATGACATACCAGTAAGAGCTTTTAATAGTGGAGTGAATATAGGATTTTCCTGTACTAACATTGGTGAAATGTAATTATCTATTAGTTTTTGTATAAAAATTGAGCTTGCTACACTAGTTAATGAACTTAGAATAATGAATATCATAACAACTATAATTTGTATTTTAAAATTTCTAAGTACATAACCTAATAATCTCTTAATTGTTCCTTTATCAAACTTTTTTCCTTTATTCATTAACTGCCTCCTCTCCTTTTACTTGTGAGTAATAAACCTCTTGGTAGATTGCATTTGATTTTAATAATTCTTCATGTGTACCGATTCCGTTGATTTCTCCATTATCTAATACAATGATTTGGTCACTATCTTGAACAGAAGACACTCTTTGTGCAATAATAATTTTAGTTGTATTTGGTATTTCCTCCATAAACGCTTTTCTAATCAGACTATCTGTTTTTGTGTCTACTGCTGATGTTGAATCATCTAAAATCAATATCTTTGGCTTTTTCAAAAGTGCTCTAGCAATACAAAGTCTTTGTTTTTGTCCTCCTGATACGTTCGTTCCTCCTTGTTCAATATATGTGTCATATTTGTTGGGAAAGTTTTCTATAAATTCATCAGCTTGTGCTAATTTGCAAGCTTTTATTATTTCTTCATCAGTTGCGTCTTTATTACCCCATCTTAAATTCTCTTTTATAGTACCTGAAAATAATTCGTTTTTTTGAAGTACCACAGAAACTTCATCTCTTAGGGTTTTGATATTATATTCTTTTACATTAACTCCACCAACTTTAAGTACACCTTCTGTGACATCATACAATCTTGGAATTAACTGTACGATACTGGATTTGGCACTCCCTGTTCCACCAATAATTCCTATTGTTTGACCTGACTCTATTTTTAAATTGATATTCTTCAAAGCTAATTTGTTTTTATCTTTGATGTAACTAAAACTTACATTATTAAATTCTATCTTTCCATCTTTCACTTCCATAATTGGTGCTTCTGGATTTTTTAAATCTGGCTCTTCTTCTAATATTTCTATAATTCTCCTTCCTGACTCAATTGCCATAGTAACAGTTACAAATATCATAGATACTAACATAAGACTTGATAGAATTTGCATTGCATAAGCAATTAAGCTTGTTAATTCTCCTTCTGTTAAAAATCCTCCAACAATATATTTTGCTCCAAACCAAGAAATTAGAGTAATACAAGTATACACTGTCAATTGCATTAATGGGTTGTTAAAAGCAATGATTGCTTCTGCTTTTGTGAAATCTTTATAAATAATATTGGAAACTTCTTCGAATTTTATCACTTCTGTTTCTTCTTTTACAAAAGATTTTACAACTCTAATTCCCTTTACATTTTCTTGCACAACATTGTTTAATTTATCATAGTTATTAAATACCCTTTTAAAAATAGGATGGGCCAGTTTAGAGATTAGTATCAATAATACGCCAAGTACCAAAGAGCTTATTAAAAAGATAATTGCTATTTTCCAATTAATCATAAATGACATAACCATAGCTAAAATAATGGTAATTGGTGCTCTTACTGCGCCTTTAATAATCATCATAAATGCTTGTTGTACATTAGTAACATCTGTTGTTAGTCTTGTAACAATACTAGACGTACTAAATTTATCAATGTTTAAAAATGAATATTTTTGTACCTTTTCATACATATCTTGTCTTAGATTTTTCGCAAACCCAGCTGATGCAGTTGCAGCAAATCTTCCAGACATTACTCCAAAAAACAAAGATAAAAATGCTATACCTAACAGTAACACAGCCAGCTTCAAAATAACACCTGTATCACCTTGTGAAATTCCATCATCAATTAACTTTGCTAGTAAAAATGGAATAGTAATTTCCATACATACTTCTAACACCATACAAATAGGCGTTAAAAGAGTAGCTTTTTTATACTCTCTTATTGATTTACTTAACTTTTTAATCATGATAACTCCCTCTTCTTTATTTTTTTCTCTTTTTAATGTATTCGCATATTATTTCAATTATTTTATCATTTCCAAGTTCACAATTTAAGCATAAATCGTAGTTTTCTTTTTCTCCCCATTTTTGGTTTGAAATTACTTCATAATACATTGCTCTTGACTTTGTAGATTGTATCATATTTTTTTCGGCATCTTTCTCTGTATCATGATAATTATTTTTTATATTTTGTATTTTATATTCTTTCCCTGCATATAGGAAGATTTTAATAAGATTTGGATTATCTTTTAATATATAATCTGCTGCTCTACCAACAATAACACATTCTCCTTGTTGAGCAATTTCTTTGATAATTCTTGATTGATAAATCATTGCATCTTTATTGGCATCTAATGATAAGAAATTATCATATAAATCTTTTTCTCCTAAATTTTCTACTAAATTATGACTTGTTGCAAAATTCTTAATTTCTTCTTTATCATAAAAAGCAATGTTAAATTTTTTTGCAATCTCTTTTGCAATTCTTTTACCATTCGTTCCATGTTCTCTTGAAATACTAATAATTAAGTTGTTTTCCTTCTTCTCTACTTCAGAAGTTGTTTCTAACATTTTTATTTTTGCATTATAAGAATTTTTTAATATTCCTAAAGATATACAAGCTGTTAAGATTTCTGCAATTGGGAATGTCCACCAAACAAGGTTAATAACATCACTTGATAATGTGAATAAATATGCAATTGGAAACACAAATATTGTTAGTCTAAATAATGAAATGACAAGCGGTCTTAGTGCATATCTTACTGATTGCAATACACCTTGAATTGCTACTGAAATTCCCATAAAGATATAGCTAATGCTTGCAATTCTAAGTGCCACTACACATACTTCAATCATTTCTAATGATGTGCCACCAGTTAGTCCAAATAAATTTGATATTGGTCTTGCTAATATTTCAAAAGCAATTGTTAAAACAAAGGTAACTATTAAAGTATCAATTATTCCATATTTGATACATTCGTCAATTCTTTTCTTATCTTTCATACCATAGTTAAAAGATAAAATAGAAATGATCGTATTAGATAATCCAAATGCTGCAAATAGTGGGATTTGTTGTATTTTGTAATAAATACCAAAAGAGCCTACTAATATACTTGTATCAGCTTTCGATAAACCTAAGATAGCATTCATTCCTGCCATCATAACAGCAAGTAATCCCTGCATAATTGTTGCAGAAAGCCCAATTGTATAAATTCCCTTGATCAATCCTGCTTCTGGTTTAATATATTTTAAATTGCCATTAATCTCTTTGTTTTTGGTATAATGGAAAATTATAGCAATAGCAAGAGATATAAATTGTCCTATTACTGTTGCTAATGCTGCTCCTGCAACTCCCATTTTCATTGGATAAATAAATATATAATCTAATATAATGTTTGCAAGCGCTCCTGAAATTTGGGCAATTGTTGAAAGCATTGTTCTACCAGTTGCCTGCAAAAATCTTTCATATACAGCATAAGCTATTGCACCTAATGACAGGCAAGAACAAATTTTAAGGTAGGTTGTTCCCATCATGATTACTTCTTCATTTCCATTAGCAAATAGTGATATAAACCACTTTGAGCCCAATAAACCAAACAAGAAAAATACTAAGAATATACATCCACTTAAAAATATACCATTACCAGCCACTTTATTTACTTTTTCTTGATTATTTTCTCCTAAGCTTTTTGACAATAAAGCATTTAATCCCACACCTGTTCCAACGCCTATTGCAATAATTAGAATTTGAATTGGAAAAGCTAGTGTAAGCGCTTGATTTGCTAGAACACCACTTTCTCCCATATTAGTTACAAAAATACTGTCTACCACATTATACAATGCTTGTAAGATCATTGATACAATCATTGGTAACCCCATTTTCCAGAAAAGTTTTTTCATGGGTGTTGTAGCCATTTTATTTTTTTCGTCTCTTTCCATATCTTTCCTCCTTCTATTTAGCAAAAAAAATAACGCAAGTCCCTTTATCTGGACTTACGTTTTTACTGCTCGACTAATATATTTTATCATATTTTATATTTTTATGTAATACTTTTTTCAAAAATTATTAAAAAAATAAATTCATAATTAATCAAACTTACTATTTGTATGGATTCATAATAGCACAAATAGGAAGTAATTTGAAAATTACTTCCTATAAAACATTTTAATTATTTTAAGCTATCAGTCCAATTTTTAATTTCAAAATCTGATGGATTAGAACTAAAACGATGTCCCTCTTTCCAGTTTCCACTGTTTGCTTCTCTTTCAAGCAATTTTCCACTTTGTCCTATCCCTGATGATGCTGATGTACAAAATGGAATTACTGTTTTTCCGCTAAAGTCATTTGCTTTTACAAAACTATCTACTGGCCATGCTGCAATTCCCCACCATATTGGATAACCAATTAAAACTGTATCATAATCTTCGAAGTTTTCTACTTTTGTCTCTTTTAACTTAACATCTCTTAAAGATTCATCATTATATTCTTTTGAAACTCTTGAATTATTGTTTGTCCAGTTTAAATCTTCCGCTGCATATACTTCTTCTGGTACTATTTCAAAAATGTCAGCATCTAAATTCTTTGCAATTTTTTCTGCAACTTCTTTTGTATGATTTTGAGCTGAATAATATATTATTAATGTTTTACTTTTACTACTTGGATTGTTTGTATTTTTACCTTCTTCATTATCTTCATTTATTCCGTTAGTATTGTTTGTATTATTTACTAATTCTGTGTTCTCATTTTCTTCATTTCCTATATTTGAATTGTTTTTTTCTGCATTATTATTTTTGTTATATATTGCAAAACATACAATTGCAATTATGATAATAAATACGGCTACAATTAGACCTATAATTCCTTTTTTATTCATTTTTTAATCTCTCCTTTCATTTTTAACTTTTTTATAGGTTTGCAATTTCGGATTTGCTCAATTGCATAAGTTATTCGTAATTCACTTCGTTCAAACGACTAACTTAATTACCAATTCTTTTTATCTTTTGTATGGTCATGATTTGTTCTTCTTGATTTTACTGTTTCATCAAGCCACTTTACCATATTGGGATCTGTATGTGAAAAAAATAAACTTGTTTTTGTGTCTAATTCTTTTATTTTTTCCATATCTTCTTCTGATAATTTAAAATCAAAAATGTTAAAGTTTTCTTTTACTCTCTCTATTTGTGTTGATTTTGAAATAGCTACTACATCTCTTTGTATTAACCATCTTAATATAACTTGTGCTACTGATTTGTTATATTTTTTACCTATTTCTGTTAATACCTCATTTGAAAACATATTATTTTTTCCTTCAGCAAATGGAGCCCATGCTTCAATTTGAACATTAAAGTTTTTCATATTCTCTTGAGCTTCATATTGGCTATTAAATACATTTGTTTCCACTTGGTTTACATGTGGTGCTATTTTTCTTTCAAATAGACATATATCTGCTAATCTATCTGGATAGAAATTGCTAACACCTATTGCTTTTAATTTTCCTTCTTCATATAAATCTTCTAGTGCTCTATATGCTCCATAATAATCTGCAAAAGGTTGATGTAATAACATTAAGTCTATATAATCTACTTTCAATTTTCTCATTGATTCTAATACAGATTCTTTACATTTTTCATATCCAAAATTATCTATCCATACTTTAGAGGTAATAAATATCTCTTCTCTTTTTACTAATCCATCTGTAATTGCTTTTTGTATTCCCTCTCCTACTTCTTCTTCATTAAAATAACTTTGAGCCGTATCAATTAATCTGTATCCTATTTTTATTGCATTATATACACATCTAGCACAATCCTCTTTTGATATTTGGTATACTCCAAATCCATTCTTTGGCATTTTTACACCATTACTTAAAGTTACATATTCCATTTTAAATTTTCCCCCCTAATTTCTAATATTTAATTTACTAATTATTTCATTACCATCTGAAGTATCTGTTACAACACCTTTTAATTCCATTCCCATAAGTGTTCCAACTCTGTTTGCTAAAAAATCTATTGCATTTTTAGTCCCCTCATCTGGAGCTGAACCTTGAGCAAATAAATAGAACTTTTTACCTTTTAAAACTTCTGCTTCTGGTAACATGTATAGTCTATCAATAAATGTCTTTAATATTCCACCAACTGTGTACCAATAAACAGGTGCTCCAATTAGTAATGTATCTGCTTTTTCAATTTCCTTAAAAACTTCTCCTATTTGATCATCTTCATATACTTGTCCATATTGAGATATTTTGTAATCTGCCATTTGTAATATATTGTACTTTCTACCTTCCAATATTTTTTCTCCAATACGATATGTGTTTCCTTTTCTATTTGGACTACAATTCATAAATAAAATTTTGTTCATAATCATTCCTTCTTTCTTTACTTACATTATTTTTGAGCATCTAAATTTGGTCTATATGAAGCATAACTTGCTAACTTTTCTGAACTGGCTTCATAATATCTAACATTTTTATTTATTTTAGCAATTTCTTTCATATCTTCTTCTGATAATTCAAAGTCAAATATATTTATATTAGCTTTTATGTGTTCTGGATTAGTAGCTCCTGGAATAACTATATTTCCTGATTGAATATGCCATCTTAATATAATTTGAACATTACTCTTTCCATATTTTTCTGCCAATTCCTTAAATACCTTCTCATTAATTAAATTTTTATCTCCATGTCCTAGTGGATACCAACCCTGAATTTTAATATCATGTTTTGCTAAAAATTCTTTTAATTCAGTTTCTGGATAATATGGATGTGCTTCTACTTGCAATACTGTTGGTTTTATCTCACACATATCTAATATTTCTTGTATTTGTTCTTCACTAAAATTAGATAGTCCTATTCCCTTTACTTTTCCCTCTTTAACTGCTTTTTCCATTATCTTGTATCCTTTAATGTAATTTCCACATGGTTGATGTAATAATAGTAAATCAATATAATCTGTATCTAATCTTTCTAACGTTTTTTCAACTTGATTTTCATCTTCATAAAGAGCTGGCCATAATTTTGTTTCTAAAAATATTTCTTCTCTTTTAATTCCTGATTTTTTTATTCCTCTGCCTACACCTTTTTCATTAACATAGGCATTTGCCGTATCGATTAGTCTATATCCATTTTTTAAAGCGTTATATACTGCTTCTTCTGCTTGATCTGGATTTAGCATAAATGTTCCTATACCTAGTACTGGCATCTCTATTCCATTATTTAATTTTACCCAATTCATAAAATAATACCTCCTAAAATTTTTTCACTATATATACTTTACAATATTTTCAAAAAAATGTACAATAAAAATAACTTATAGCAGTATAACTTTCATGCATACTGAAAAAGGAGTGATATTATGATAGATTCTAATTTATGGAGAGAATTAGCTGTTTTTGAAGAATGTGGTACTTTGTCAAAAGCATCAGAAAAATTATTTATTAGTCAACCTGCTTTAAGTCGTTCCATGAATAGATTAGAAGAAGAACTTGGAATTACAATTTTCACTAGAAGTAAAAACAAATTAACATTAAATGATAATGGGAAACTGGCAGCTGAATATGCTAGAGAAATTATTAGATATGAAGAAAATGCTATAAATGCTATTAGGGCTTTCGATAGTAGGAATCATACAATATCAATAGGTTCGTGTGCTCCTATTCCACTTTCTGAACTTACAGAAGCTGTATCTACTTTATATAAAGATTTTACTATTTCTTCTAAAATTGATGAAAGAGAAATATTACTTAATAATTTAAAATCTGGTATTTATGACATTTGCATTTTTAATCAAGAAATAAAAGACGAAGAATTAATCAGTTTTAAAACTTGTAGTGAGAAGTTATATTTGACATTAGATAAAAGCCACCCTTTAGCAAAAAGAACTAGCATATATTTATCTGAATTAAATGATCAAGATATTCTTTTATATTCTGAAATAGGTTTTTGGTATGAACTTTTAAAAGAGAAAGCTCCAAATGCAAATTTTTTAATTCAACATGATAATAATACTTTTAATACATTACTTAACACTACCTCTTTCCCATCTTTTATAACAAATAAATCTATTAATCTATACAGAAGAAAACAAACTAATTATAAAGTTATGATTGAAGTATTAGATAAAGAGGCAACTGCCAACTATTATTCTGTGATTTTAAAGGAAAATCAAAAGAAATTTGAGGCTTTATTTGAATTTATAAAAAATCAAGAAAATTCTCATAGTATATAAATAAAAGGGGCAGATAATTATTTTTTTAATTACCTGTCCTACAATTATTTGATTATCTTTCTAGTACTTCATATAAGAATTTTATTGCCTCATCTTGGCTTAATCCATCATGACCTTTTTTCTCTTCATAATGTAAAATAATTTCAATATTATTATACTCAGTAACATTTTTCATTGTTTCTATTTTTTCTAAAAATGGTGCTAATTGCATTGAATTATCTACTTTTGAGCATAAGTTTACATGAAGATATATTTTTGGTACATAATCATTTTTTATAAAGCTATCCACAACATTAAATCTTTCTGGATATTTTAATGCTGTTCCTATATTATCAAAACAATACTCCATAATATAATCTACTGCACTAATAAAAGCCCAATTTGATACATCTAACTGTGAATTATCTGCCACAACTTTTGCTCCTTTAAGATAAATTCCCATAATGATTGATAAAAATCCTCCTGCAGAAGTTCCATATATTACAGTATTTTCTAGTTTTATATTCATTTTTTGAATTATTGTTTTTAATATCAAGCTACTATTTTCTAAATAATAATTATCATTTTTTCCGATTCCCCAACCAACAGATAAATCATTTACATATAATGTTGGATCCATACAAAATACAGATGATGTTTTTATCATATTTGCCCAACTATGTCTTTGAAATATTGGAACTTTTACATTTCCACCTGCTATTGCTCCATTATTAAAGACAATTAATTTGTCATTATCTGTTCGATGGTTAATTAAATATTCGTATTTTACATTATCTTTCTTTACTTCTAAAATATAAAGTAAATCTTCTTTTACTTTATAATTTTCTAAATCATAATAATCGATTTTTTCTACTGGATATGGCAATTTTTTCATTTTAGTTTTTTTCTCTGATTTTTCTATTGTGTCATCAATTACCTGTATCGTTCTTTCCAACTCTGTTTGAAGATCAAACTCATTTCCAATATAAAAATGTGTTTTCTCTCCACAGTTATCATTTTTCTCCATATACTTTAATAGTGTATTTGCTAATTCTCTTTCATCATAATTAATAAGAGTACCACAATCATATTTTTGGATCAATTCTCTTGCAATTCCAACATCTGTTGATATAATTGGTGTATCAAGTATACTACTTTCTGCTAATGCTAAACTAAATCCTTCACTAAAAGATGTTAATACTGTTGCTATACTATTTTTAATATATGGGTATGGATTTTCTTTAAACCCTAATATTTGTACATTTTCTTCTAAATCGTTTTCTTCTATATACTCTTCTAGTTTTTTTCTACCTTCGCCATCTCCTAATAGATAAATTTTAAAATCTTCTCTATATTTTTTTACTAATTTACATGCTTTTAATAATAAAATTTGATTTTTATTGTTATCTAATCTTCCTAGTGTAGTAAATAGATGCTCTCTTGGTAATTTTATTTTCTCATTACTTAATTTTTTTATTTTTTCTATATCTACTGAATTTGGTATTTCATATATATTTTCTGTTATTTCAAAATTATTTTTTAATGCTTTTTTTACACCTTCTGATATAACTACAATATTATCAAAGGCTTTTAAGACATTTTTTTGCATATTGTATTCTTGTTTTATACCTGAATATTCAACTGTAGTAGGATCAAAAAGATTATAGTTTAGTTCACTCATATCTCCTCGAATCCATACTACTTTTGGTGTATTAGTCATATATGATGCAAAATATGATGGTGCATTATGATTACATGCAATTACACAATCATATCTATTTTTTATTAATTTATTAAATTTTAATGGATTAGCTAATACCTCATAATAGTAATCCAAGTCCTTTTTTTCATCAAAATTTTCTTTTGTATAATCTATTATTTTAGTAGTCATTTCTTCCTTTACTTTATTTAAAAAGGCTTTTTGTTCTTCTTTTGAAAAGTTTGAAATATCATTATATTCTATATCCTTTAATTCATAGTTTTCATCTATATATTGATAT
>ENA-ORMX01001248-ORMX01001248.1-human-gut-metagenome-genome-assembly--contig:-NODE-1248-length-17028-cov-2.838744_pt1 | contig 17028 bp, 10 predicted proteins | sample MGYA00242108_ERZ509007 | MGnify/ENA primary metagenome ERZ509007 (study PRJEB26280, sample SAMEA2338745) | human gut metagenome | biome: human gut; feature: human-associated habitat; material: faeces...
ACGACTATCTGCAGAAGGCAAACTGCTTGCTGTTTCTAAAAAACGACCGACAGACAAACATTGAAGCAAACCAATTAATCGAAGAAGCAAAGAAACTGGACGCTCAGAATGTAAACATCTATCGTCTTACCGTCCTAATCGCTCTCAGAGAAGACAATTACGACCTTGCAATCACCTTATTGCATCAATATCTTGAAATTCTTGGAATTGACGCAGACAAGCCGACTGAAGGCCAGTTCAATTATCGTAATTCAGAATCGTACTGGGCTTTGAATATGCTTAGCAAGATACAGGCTATGAGAGCAAGCCGATAACGTCAATCGACGGATTTATGTCAAGCAATTGCTTGACAAACTGATGTTTGCTCCGAGGGGAGATTACCACCGAGCGGCGACCGGCACGCACCTCTATGCGGTCGAGCGACGCCGCCGGTGACGAAAGGATGGTGCGCGTCGGCTTTACCGACGTGATTTTATGGATGTCGAAAGTTTCAATGAATATCCAACAGCAGACCACACGCAACTTGTCGCCGCTGATTTCATAACGGATGCTGAACATAACCGACACAACCAGAGCCAGCGACAGCAGGCACGCCGTCAGCGCACCCCACGAAAAATCGAAGAACAGCCCCGGCACGCATGCGGCAGCCATAATGCCTACCGACAGTGCCACAAGCCACACGTCAACTTTCGACCGGTAGACAGTCATTATCTTGTCATTGAGAACGAACGGGAAGCAATCCGATAATTGTCGACAAACACTTCCACATGATATGAGCCTTTCGACAAGGCTGTCGAGATGTTGTGGTAGACGGTAAGCGACAATTCACGCTGGTCGTATTCCACGGTTTTCTTTTCTGTATACACCACATTGCCGCCCTCAAACGGGAATGTGCGTCCGCCACCAAGCACCGTACCTTCCGGACTCACGATGCGCACGTAGAACGTTTTCTGTCCTACCGGAGTTGAGTTGTTCTGTGGTATTGTGAACGACACTACAAGTTGTTTTGCCTTGTCAATCTTCTTCTCCACCTTTCCCTTCTTGTTTACAGCGACAAACGACAATCCCGTAAGATTGAGCTTCTCCGCCAGCTGCATACGCTCGTTCAAACGCTGATTTTTCTGGCTGTAGTCAGAAACGGTGGTCGACAGCTGCTGGTTGCGCGACTGCAGCTCCTCGTTCTGACTCCGTAGCGCCGTGTTTTCCTTGCTCAGCGAGTCAATAACCTCCACATAGTGGCGGAGTAATCCTTTGAGTGTTGAAATCTCGCCTTTAAGCTCCTTTATGCGCTTGCTGTTGGTGGCCTTCTCCGATTTCAGTTCCGCAAGCAGTTTCTCCACCTTGTCCTTAGCCTGCGAATATTGTTCGAGCAGCGAATCGTTTTTCAGATACTGCGCCTGATTCTCATATTGTTGAAACTCTTGATTGAGCGCTTCTGTCTCACCCGCGAGTTGCAGTTTCTCGTTCGCAAGTTTCAAAGAGTCAAGTTGCTGCTGCATCTTGTCCTTGTCAGAGCCGCCACACGACGACACACCCATTACAAGCAGACCAATCAGAGCCACGACAACCAATATCGCTCCGACACGCACCATGCCGGCTGCCTTTTTCATTTCCTTGTTTTCAAATTTTTCAGATTTCATATCCGTAAACGTAAAAAATCACCGCAAAGTTACAAAGATTTTCAGTAAGAAAACGCATACATCCAAAAATTGTTTCAACGGATTGAAGATTACATTATTTCTTCGTACCTTTGCAGAAGAAACCGACAGTACTCAGCGACTATCATAATGAGCGACTTTTTATCCCAAAAGATATTCAACGTGCCTGCGTTCAACCAGGCATTTTCTGCCAGCGGATTGCCTTTGGCGCAAACCACAACGGCACAAACATCAAACGCACAAATTTCAGAGCAACAGCAGCCGTCAAACGGCGAAACGAGCATGATTTCCGACCTCGGTATGATTCTCGTGGTGGCGGGCATTGCCACCGTGCTGTTCAAGCGGCTGAAGCAGCCCGTTGTGCTGGGCTACATTCTTGCCGGTTTTCTCGTGGGTCCGCACTTCGGCTACTTCCCCACCGTTGTCGACGAGGCCAACATCGACTTCTGGGCAGAGTTGGGAATCATCTTTCTGCTGTTCTCGCTCGGTCTGGAATTCAGTTTCAAGAAATTGCTCAATGTAGGAGGCTCGGCTGCGGTGACTGTGCTTGTCATCGTGGTGGGAATGATGGCAACCGGCTACACTGCCGGACGGATGATGGACTTCACCAACATCAGCAGTCTTTTCCTCGGCGCGATGCTGTCGATGTCGTCGACAACCATCATCATGAAAGCGCTCAGCGACTTGAATATGAGCCACCGGCGGTTCACGCCACAGGTGCTTGCCGTGCTGATTGTGGAAGATTTGTTTGCCGTCATCCTGATGGTCGTGCTGTCATCGATAGCCGTCAACAACAGTGTCAGCGGCGAAGACCTTTTGTGGAGCGTGTTCAAACTGTCATTCTTCCTCATCCTGTGGTTTCTTGTGGGTGTCTACATCATCCCCACGTTTCTCAAGCGCCAACGCCGCTTCCTCACCAACGAACTGCTGCTCGTGCTGTGCATCGGGCTGTGCTTTCTTATGGTGATAGCATCCACCTATTCAGGCTTCTCGTCGGCACTCGGCGCCTTCGTCATGGGCTCTATTCTTGCCGGCACCAGCGAGGCTGAACGCATGTCAAGAGTAGTGGCTCCGGTAAAGGATTTGTTCGGCGCAATCTTCTTCGTGTCGGTAGGCATGATGGTCGACCCACAGGTGCTGTCCACCTACACCGTGCCAATCCTCATCCTCTCGGCAATAGTGATTGTCGGCATGATTGTGTTCGGCACAGGAGGCATGCTCATCACCGGACAACCGCTGCGCATTGCCATCGAGTCGGGTTTCTCGCTGGTGCAGATTGGAGAGTTTTCGTTTATCATCGCCACTCTCGGCACGTCGCTCGGTGTGATCAACAAAACGCTGTATCCGATAATCGTGTCGGTGTCGGTAATAACAACGTTCTTCACCCCATATTTCATAAAATTCGCCGACCCCGTAGACCGCTGGGTGGAAAAGCATCTGCCGGCACGCTTGCTTGCTCTCATCGCGCGCTACAGCCAGTCGCAGACACGCAATGAGTCGGAGGTGACGCTGCTCTGGAAACAGGCTTTGCAGCGCACGATATGGCGGTTGCTGATCTACTGCGTGGTGCTCGTTGCAATCTTACAGCTGTCGGCGCATCTGCTGGCACCGCTGATGGAGTCGTTTATGAGAACAGGAACGGCAAAAGCGTTCACCGTGGGCATCACCCTTGCTGCAATGGCACCGTTTCTGCTTGCGCTCTGCTATCCGAGCACCAAGAAATGGGAACGTACAAAACTGAAAAGCAGCGTGCATTCCAACGTGCCGTTCATAGCCATGCGACTGGTGCGTATCGTCATCGCTTTCAGCTTCTTGGTCTATTTCCTGTTCACGTCCTACTCCCACGCTCTTGCAATCTCCATCGGCGCGGCACTGTTCGTGCTGGTACTGATATATTTCTCAAAGTCGGTAAGGAAACACATGAACTACATCGAGAATGTGTTTATCGCCAACCTCAACGAGCGGGAGTTGCGGCGCAGCGGACGCAACAACAACCTTGTCAGCGACATGCACCTCGCCTTTGTCAACGTGGGCTACAACTGCCCGTTTGTGGGTGAGAAACTGGCATCGTCAAACATCGGCCACCTCTTCGGCGTAAACGTGGCAAGCATCCAGCGTGGCGACCGCACAATTCCGATTCCCGGCGGCTCGACACGAATCTTCCCGGGCGACACTCTCGGTGTGGTCGGAACCGACGAGCAGATACAGCATCTGCTTGAGACGATAGAGCAGGCAAACACCGGCGCGGCAAACACCGACGAAAATATCGACATTGAATTCACGAGTGTGCTGCTGTCGGAAAACTCGCCGCTGAACGGCAAGAAAGTCGCCGACGTCGACCTGCGCGGACAATACTCCGCTATGCTTGTATCGATTGAGCACGCCGACGGGACATTTGAGAACCCCAAAGCCGACAGCATGATGCACGAAGGCGACAACATCTGGCTTGTCGGCGACAAACGGCAAATACCTAAACTCGCTTAATATAACAATAAAAAAACAGTAGTTTAAATGAATTTCACCAACCTACCAACCCTTGACAATTTCTTCCACGCCTCGGTGTCGACTCCGGCGGCTGTGGAATCTGCCTCGCTAAGCACGTCGGTGCCCGCGGCAGACACCGCGCCAAACAGCGGCGAAGAGCATGTTGCCACAGGATTGATATCCGACCTCGCTTTGATATTGATTGTGGCCGGCATTGCTACTGTTGTGTTCAAACGCCTGAAACAACCCGTGGTGCTTGGCTACATCGTTGCCGGCTTCCTTGTAGGTCCGCATTTCGGATATTTCCCGACGGTGATCCACGAGTCGAACATCGAATTCTGGGCAGAGCTCGGCATTATCTTTCTGCTTTTTTCGCTCGGACTTGAGTTCAGTTTCAAAAAACTTATGAATGTTGGCGGATCAGCCACCGTCACCACCCTGTTCTCCGTCACCGGAATGATTGTGGCTGGATATTTCGCAGGCAAACTGATGGGATTCTCGTTCATCAGCAGCCTGTTTCTCGGAGGCATGCTGTCAATGTCGTCGACAACCATCATCATGAAAGCCCTCGACGACCTCAACATGCGCCACAGGCGGTTCGCGCCTCAAGTGCTTGCCGTGCTGATTGTGGAAGACCTGATAGCCGTGATTCTGATGGTGCTGCTTTCCTCAATAGCAATCAACAACAGCGTCAGCGGCGAAGAGCTCTTATGGAGCGTCATGAAGCTGTCGTTCTTCCTGATTTTATGGTATGTGGTCGGCGTCTATGCCATACCTTCGTTCCTGTCGCGCCAACGCCGGTTTCTTTCCGACGAGCTTATGCTGGTGCTTTGCATCGGACTGTGCTTCCTGATGGTAATCACCTCCACCTACGCCGGCTTCTCCGCCGCGCTCGGAGCATTCCTCATTGGCTCCATCCTTGCCGGAACCAGCGAGGCTGAAACTGACAGCCCCGGTAAAAGACCTCTTCGGCGCCGTCTTCTTCATCTCTGTCGGAATGATGGTAAACCCGCACGTGCTCGGCGAATTCTGGATGCCAATCGTAATCTTGTCGCTGCTCGTGATTGTCGGAAAATTCATTTTTGGAGTCATGGGTATGCTTGTCGGCGGTCAGCCGCTGCGCATAGCGCTCCAGTCGGGACTTGCCCTGCCGCAAATCGGCGAATTCTCATTCATCATCGCCACGCTCGGCATGTCGCTCGGAGTGATTGACAGCAACATATACCCTATCATCGTTTCCGTGTCGGTAATCACCACATTCTTCACCCCTTACTTCATCAAAGCGTCCGACCCGATATGCGCTTGGGCTGAACGCGGCGCCCCGCAATGGCTGTCGCAATGGATTGGACGCTACAGCGAGCAGTCGACACGCAATGAGTCGGAAATCAAGCTGCTGTGGAAAGACGTGGCTCGCCGCAACATCTGGCGCGTACTGCTCTACAGTGTGCTCCTCACGGCGATACTTTGGATTTCATCGATATGGATGTTTCCTTTTGCCGACCGCACTTTCGGAAACGAGTGGGGACAACCGCTCGCCACGGCAGCCACACTACTGGCAATGTCGCCATTCATGCTCGCCCTGTGCTATCCAAGCATGAAGCGATGGGAACGCGAGAAACTGCGCCACAGTGTCCAGACCGACGCTCCGTTTATCGCCATGCGTGCGGTGAGAATCGCCATTGCAGCAGGCTTCCTGCTGTTCTTCCTGCTCGACACGTCGTCGCACAGCGTCTCAATCATTGTCGGAACGGCACTGCTGATTTTTGTGGGCATAAACTTCTCCAAAGTCGTGCGGCGTCACACCTCTAAATTCGAGACCAAGTTTGTCGACAACCTCAATGAGCGCGAACTGCGCCGCAGCGGCCGCAACAACAACCTCGTAAGCAATATGCACCTTGCATACATCACCATCGGCTACACCTGCCCCTTTGTTGGCCAGCGCCTCGCCGACGCCAAACTGGCACAACGCTTCGGCGTAAACGTGGCAAGCATACAGCGCGGAGAGGATTTGATTGCCGTGCCTACCGCCGACATGCGCCTGTTTCCCGGCGACACAATCGGCGTGATTGGCTCCGACGAACAGATTCAGAACCTCATCAACGAGGTTGAGAGCAAACCGGCGGAAAAGCCCAAGACCGGAGAAATGGAGTTTACAAGCGTTGTGCTGCAAGCCGAATCGCCGCTTGCCGGAAAACGCATCGGCGACCTCGATTTCAGAGTCAGATACTCCGCGATGCTTGTAGCCATCGAACGCATTGACGGAAGCTTCGAGACGCCCTCGCCCGACAGCGTGCTTGCCGTTGGCGACAACCTGTGGATTGTGGGCAACAAACTATTAATGAAACAATTTTGTTTAGATACATAATATTTATTATTTATGCACGAAAAAATAATCATTCTGGATTTCGGTTCTCAGACCACACAGCTCATCGGACGACGCGTCCGCGAGCTTAACGTGTACTGCGAAATCGTACCCTACAACAAAATGCCGAAAGACGACCCTTCGGTCATCGGCGTTATCCTTTCCGGCAGCCCGTTCTCTGTCTACGACGAGAAGGCTTTCAAAATCGACCTGTCGGAAATCCGTGGCAAATACCCTATCCTGGGCATCTGCTACGGCGCGCAGTTCATCTCCTACGCCAACGGCGGCAAAGTGGAGCCGGCAGGCTCTCGCGAGTATGGCCGCGCCCACTTGTCGACAATCGACAAGACAAACCCGCTGCTCGCCGGACTTTCCGACAACACACAAGTGTGGATGAGCCACGGAGACACAATCACAGCCATCCCTGAGGGTTTCAAAACAATCGCTTCGACCGACAAGGTGGCAATCGCCGCCTATCAGATTGAGGGCGAGAAGGTGTGGGGCGTACAGTTCCATCCGGAAGTGTACCACTCTGAGGAAGGCACAAAATTGCTGAGCAACTTCGTGGTCAACATCTGCGGTGCGAAACAAGACTGGAGCGCCGCATCGTTTATCGAGACCACTGTAGCCGAGCTCAAAGAGCGCATCGGCAACGACAAGGTGGTGCTCGGACTGTCGGGCGGTGTCGACTCATCGGTAGCGGCTGTGCTTCTCAACCGCGCCATCGGAAAGAATCTCACCTGCATCTTTGTAGACCACGGAATGCTGCGCAAAAACGAGTTCCGCAACGTGCTCCACGACTATGAGTGCCTCGGACTGAACGTTATCGGCGTCGACGCTTCCAAAAAGTTCTTCAGCGAGCTGGAAGGCGTCACCGACCCTGAGCGCAAGCGCAAAATCATCGGCAAAGGCTTCATCGACGTGTTCGACGAAGAGGCTCATAAAATCAAGGACGTGAAATGGCTTGCTCAAGGCACAATCTATCCTGACTGCATCGAGTCGCTGTCAATCACCGGAACGGTCATCAAGAGCCACCACAACGTGGGCGGACTGCCTGAGAAGATGAATCTTAAGCTCTGCGAGCCTCTGCGACTGCTCTTCAAGGATGAAGTGCGCCGCGTGGGACGAGAACTCGGCATGCCCGAGCATCTCATCGGCCGCCATCCGTTCCCTGGACCGGGCTTGGCAGTGCGCATCCTCGGCGACATCACTCGCGAGAAAGTGGAAATTCTTCAGAATGCCGACGACATTTTCATCCAAGGCCTCCGCGACTGGAACCTCTACGACAAGGTTTGGCAGGCTGGCGTGATTCTGCTGCCTGTGCAGAGCGTGGGCGTGATGGGCGACGAGCGCACATACGAGCGTGCAGTGGCCCTGCGTGCCGTGACCAGCACCGACGCCATGACAGCCGACTGGGCTCACCTGCCTTATGAATTCCTTGCCAAGGTGTCAAACGACATCATCAACAAGGTGAAAGGCGTGAACCGCGTATGCTACGACATCTCGTCGAAGCCACCGGCAACCATCGAGTGGGAATAATCCACCAGCCATCATACAGCCAAGCGGCTTCAGCATCTACTTGATGCCGAAGCCGCTTGCTTTTTCGTTGCATTTCTGCGTCAGAACGGATAGCCGATGGCAAGATTGAGGGCAAGGCTGTCTTTGAAACGACCAATGTTGTAATAACCCGACTTGCCTGTGTCGTAAGGCAGGTGAAGACCTACGCCAAGGTCGGCACGCACCACAATCATACCCATATCAAGACGTAAACCCAAGCCTGTGCCGAGGGCAAGCTCGCGGAAGAAATTGCTGTTGAGCGTACCTCCGGAACGCATAGGGTCGTCTTTCAACAACCAGATGTTGCCGGCGTCGACAAAAACGGCGCCCTTCAGCACACTGACAATGGGAAAACGATACTCCGCATTCATCTCGAAACGGAACGTTCCCGTCTGGTCGTAATATCCGTTGCCATCAACGTTGCTGTGATAACTGCCCGGACCTATGCTGCGCACGGCAAAAGCTCTGACGGAGTTGGCTCCACCGGCATAGAACTGCTCCGCATAAGGCACCTCCTGCGAGTTGCCATAGGCATGTGCCGCGCCGGCATAGACGCGTCCCACGATGCGCTGTTCGCCCGTGATGCGCTTGGAATAGACCATCTGCAACGTTGCTTTGACAAACTGCGAGAACGGCGTGCCGAAAAGTTCTTTCTGCCCTTTATTTCCTGCGAGCGACCAGATACCGGCAAACAGGTTGCCGCCTTCAGTGAATCCAGCCTGCAGCGTAAAGTGCTGGTCGTCGCGAGTCTTGCCGAAGCCGCGGTCGAAAGTGTAGGTATATGCAAATTTCGGGATGAACTGGTTGCGGAAGCTAAGCGCTATTGCCGGATTTTCCTCCATTGTCTTGTCGAAATCGGCAGTGGTGCTCAGCAATTTGTTGTATTTCAAGCCAAACAGCGTCACCTGATTCTGCGAATAGCGCGAGCCTTTCCAATCGTAGTTCCAGCCGAAGTCGAACTGCACCATCTTGAAAAATTTAGGTCTGTTCATCACCGTCGCTCCGAGAGAAAAGCGCGTCCACGCCAGCTCACGCTTGATAAACGGGATGAAATGAGGTGCGAGCAGACGCGGAAACGCCAACTCGGTCTGCAACCCGAACTCATAAGAATTGAAGTCGTTGCGACGGCCATCCACCTTGCCTATCTGCCACTCATAAGCAGCGTCAAACTTTACAGTCAACCGCTCGCCGCCTCCGAAGATATTGCGGTTAAGCACTTGAAATGAGACTCCCGGACCGAGATAGTTGTTGGATTTTGAAGTCAAGTTGGCCTCAAACTGCGTCTCGAGAGGCTTGTCGAAATGGCAAGTGATGTCGAAATCAAGGGGGGCTGTCTTCACTGAATCGAGCGGCGTGGCATTCACCGAAATGAAATCGAAAATGCCGAGCCTCGACAGGTAGGTCTGTGTGTTGGTGAGACGGCGCACGCTCACATCGTCGCCCTTGTTCAACGTGATGCACGACGGGATAAGGCTCTTGCGCAGACGCGACGGCGCCATCTTCACCACGATTCCCTTGTCGGTCATAAGCGTGTCGGGCGTGCCGCCATTGTCGTTGCGCATCACGAGTGTCTTCACGTCGCCTACCTTGTATTTCCACAACGCCTTGTCGGGGATGTTGTCGGCATAGTCAATCTTCACCACCACCTTGCCCGGCACTTGAAGCGTGTCTGCAAGAAACGTGATATACTCCGGACGGAAATAATAGTAGCCGTGGTTGCGCAGGCGGTTTGTCACACGGTTGCGTGCCACCGAAAGAGAGTCGTTGCAAATGATAGCGTCAAGTTTCATATACTTGTCGCGCTTCATATAGCGGTTGAGCATCACGTTGAGCTCGGAAGAGTCAGGCAGATATATAATCTCGGCTATGCGCTTTGGCGGCGCCAGACGCACATAGTAGTTTACGCGTGCCTTGCGGCTGTTTTTCTTGCTGTATTTCAAGTCGTAGGACGTGGTTGAGCCGAAATATCCGTTCTTGTCAAGCATGTCCTCCACCATCTTCATCCGCAGGTCGGGACGCACGTCGGACATCAGCACCGGTTCTTCGGCAAACTTTCTATAGATCCAACCCTTAAGCCCCTTGGAGTCCTCCGGCCAGTGATTGTAGAGCCACAGCCCAAGCGGGAACGGCGAACGCACATAGGGCGAATACCATGAGTTGTTGGCTGGAACATCGATGATTTCGCCGATGTTGTCGGATATGCCCGACGGAATCTTTACGCTGTCGGCGGCTGTCACGTCGAGTTTCTTCACTCCAGTATACAGCACGTCGCCCTCAGCCAACTTTGCAGTGGTTGAGCACGCCGACATCGCCAGCAACATCAATATGGCAAACAACAGTTTTTTCATTCTTTATTCTCTTTGGGCTTGCGTCGCCACTTTTTCAAAAATTTGAACATATCTCTAAACGACGAGATTTTGCGTTTCCACATAAATCCGGCTCCATACTCGGTTATCTCTCCCTCGAGAATGCTTTCGTATTCCTTGTGGTAGAACAGTTTCACGTTGGTTGTACCCGTCTTGTTGAGTTTGTATTCAAACGAGAGGTCGTTGAGCAGATTCTGCGCCAAATTGTCCTCGGCGGAGGCATCGCTGGTGTAGTTGCCGCCGACAACAATCTTGAAACGGTCGTCAAACACGCTTTTCGACACCTTGTAGGAATAACTCATCGACTTCGATGTGCCTGTCGACGTCAGACGATCCTGCTGGTCGATGCCTATTGACAGGTCAACACCCGTGATGTTGCTTGCAGCCCACTTGTTGACCACCGACTCAAGGAAAGAGAAAGCCATGTTGCCCGACAGTCCGCCGGCAGGATTGCCCACACTGCTTCCAGTGCCGGTATACGTGTTGTAGAGCAGCAGGTTCATTGCCTGCGTGGCGCGCTGCTCCGCCGTCATGCCGCTGAGTTCGTTGGCTATCGTCATATCACCGTCGGTGCTGAGGTCGAAAGAAACGGCAAGCGAGCTAAGCGTGTTGCCCACATTGAGAATCACGTCAAACGGCACGGTTCTCGAACCTTGATTGCCACCGTTTACGTTTACCTTCATTTCCTGCACCGCCTTTATGTTGAGCGACGGGTTGAGCAGATTTCCGTTCCACGTCAGACTGCTGCCTTCCTGGAATTTGAAATTCTTTTCCGACATCATAGGCGGTGAATAGCGCACAAAACCGCTGTTGATGGCATATCGGCCTATGAGCGATGCGTCGCCCTGGTCGTTTTGCGAATAGCTGAGCATTCCCTCCCCGTCAATCTGCACTTTGTCCTTGCCGTCGGGCGACAGGTTGACGTTGAACACAGCGTTAGGCTGCACAATCAGCGCCGCCTTTATGCGCATGGCATAAGGCTGTGCGGCAAGGCTGTCGGCAGCATGGCGGGTGGTGTCGGAGAAATTCACAAATTTCACGACGCCCTCGTCAGCGCCCTCCGTCAGCGCAACAGACGATGTCTGGCAAACATAGGTGAGATTGGTTCCGGCAAGGATGCTTACCGAGGCACGCATGTCGAGATTGTTGGCATAGCCTTTCACGGCGCCGTTTATGTCTACGAATCCCTTGCCGTAAAGTTCCACTCTGCCACGCTTCTTTCCATTGATTACCTGCACGTTGCGCCCTTTGAGCTTTATATCTGAATAAATCTTGTCTACATCCATCGACAAGTCGACATATCCATTGATAGTGATCGGATTGCCGTTGGCGCCGCGCAACTCATAAGAGTCAAACCTCACACGCCCGTTGTCGACAGGGATGCGGCGGCCGTCAAACGTAAGCGCCGACCCGTAGTTCTGTATGCGCACCTGTGCGGTGTCAAACTGCAGATAGCCGTTGATTGATGGATTAGCCACCGGGCCTACCACTTTCATCGAGCCGTTAAGATAGCCCGACATGTCGCCGGTGCCGTCAGGAAGAAACGCACTCGCCCTCGACAGCGGAAGACGCTTGATGGCAATGTCGAGATTGTATTCCGAAGTTGGCAACGAATCGTTTTTCATGCCGCGCAGAGTCATTATCTCCTTTCCATCAAGCTCCATGTCGGCAAGCGCGTATGTCTTTGTCGCATCGTCGGTCATGGCAAGCTTGGCGTCAAAGTCGAGATTACCCACAAGCTTCTTGCCGTACGACATACGGTCGACCCTTATACAACAGTCGCCCCAATAATATTGCTCGTTGAAATTGATTTTCGCATTGCCCGACAGCGTGCCGTCAATCGGCGGAGCAAAAGGCGACAACACAAGCCAATCGCGCAGCTCGATGCCCGCAAGCTCGGCATTGATGCCGTTGTGAAACAATCCGTCGCGGTCGGTGTAGAGCTTGATAAGGCTCTTGCCGGCACTGTTGACCGTCATACTTGCCTTAAACAGATTCTTGTTCATGTCGTATGCCACGTAGTTGCTCTCGTTGACCGTCCAGTCGCGGAAGGCGATGCGTGGATTCAGCGGATAAAGGCGTGCCGTGACGATGCTGTCGGCGATTTCCGCCCGCAGTCCGAACTTGAATCCCGTCTCGTCATAACGGTCCACCTGCGTTATGAATATGTCGGCACAGTTTGCGCTCACCGACCCTTTTATCGTAGCCGTTTTCAGAAACTCGGCATTGTCCGGCTTGTTGTTGACGCCGAGGCTGTATATCAGCGAGTCGCAGTCGGTGTGGCTTTCCATTGTTATCTCGTCGAAACGCACGTCGCCCACGCCGAAATCACGAAGCGACGCCTGTAGCCTCAGCTCTTCACGCTTCTCCACACCAATGTTGAGCTCGCCGTAGCTTGCGCCCATACCAGAGAAATATTTCTGCACGATGTTGCAGTCTTTCGACTTGAAGTCGAGAGTGAACAGCGGCAGGCATCGGTTAAGCTGTACAAGGTTGAGACGCTGCGCCACAAGCATACTGTCGACAGCCGGCATTATCTGTGCCAATGAGTCGGACAGAGCTGTCAGCCCCACCGGAGTCTGGAACGACATGCGCATATCGTTGTTGCGCAGGCGGAACCCAGTGTGTTCAGGATTTGAACGGAACCCCATGTCGATGCTGTCTGTGCGGAACGTGTTGCCCGGGAGCAGCACAAACAGATCGGACAAGCGCATATAGCCGGCATATTCTTCTTTTTTCGGATTTATAAGTCCTACGCCCTGTATGTTCATTCCGCCCGACAGACGCTCTGTTGCCATATTCATCGCCACAAGGTCGATATTGTCGATACGGCCGTTGAATTTCACATGATACTCATCAGGCGTCATCTGTCCCTGCAAATTCACGCCAAGCATCACCTTCTCATCGTTAGACGACAACGCCACATCGTAGCTGCCGTTATCGAGACTGGCAGATGCCGACAGGTCGCGGTATTCCACTCCGGCATATTCTATGCTTGCGATATCGGCAAACGCGTCAGTGCGCATCTTATAGATATCGTAGCCAGAACCTTCGACGGTGACAGAGCCGCTGACAGAGCCTATATCGCCCGCCGGCAACACCCTGCGCACGTTGAATCCCGCCAGATTCACCTCTGCGTCGTAATGCTCGTTCTTGAGATTTATCTTTCCGTCGGCAACCACTTTGCCGCCACCGGAAGTGGCGCGCAGGATGCCGCTGGCCTTCTCGTCGCTGTAGTCAATCTTTCCTTTCAACGCCACCGCCGGCACGTTGACATCAGCCGGCAGAGCAAGTGCCCGCTTCAGATAGCTGCCGCCCGTCATGCGCCCGTCAATGTCGACAGCGCCACGCATATACTGTGGCTTCATCACGTTGCTGAACCGGCCCTTGAGCTTAATGTCGAGCACTTTAGGAACACTCACCTCCACCCTCCTCACATCAACAGCGCGCATCGTGCCGCCCGCGTCGACGCTGAGGTCCACAGTGCGGCTGCCGAACGACTTCCACAAAGGCTTCAGCAGCGGCATAATCTTTCCGGCATCGGAAAGTGAGATTTTCGATGTTATCTTCGCATCCACCCGGGCATTGTCGTCGCCGCTCAGCGCCGATGCATCGAGCCATGCGTCGATGCCAAACTCAGAGTCGGCTGTAGCTAGACGGAACTGCTCAACGCTCATTTTCTTGTCGTCGATGGCCACAATTCCCGATGTCGACGCCACCTTAAGCCCACAACGCTCGCGCGCCGTCAACGTAGTTAGCGGCAAACGAATCATCGAGCCGCGGTTATACAGATTGTCGACAGCAATGTTGATGCTGTCAAGCTGTATGTAGGCAGGATCAAAACCTATTCCCCCACTTGCTCCGCTCGTGGCATAAAGCGCACGGCTATCTGCCACCCTGAAATGCCGCGCCACCACCGTCCACGGCTTGCCGGCGGCATCGGTTTTCATTGTGTCGGGAGGCAGCTGCGCCTCAAATGCCTTGGCTGATTTTTCAGTAGGCTGGATATATTCGGCATTCAGACGCGCCACGCCAAGCGACGCCACGCGCACAAGGTTTGTCGACATGTTGACACACACATCACGGATTTCTCCTTCGGCAACCGCCGCATCAAGACGTTCTATCGTCGGCATCATCGCCATGCGGTAGTGCAGATTTCTGATGCCCAGTTTGTCCACGGTGATGAGCAGAGGAATTTGCGCCGATGTGTCCTTCGGCTCAGGCTTTGCCTTGCGGTTGTCAAACAAAATGACCGCGTCGGCTCCGTCAACCATCGCCTCACCGAGGTCGATATGGTCAGACAACAGTCCGTAGCGGCTGCGCGACAAAGAGAAGCTGCGCAGACGCGCCGTGAGAAGCATCGACGAGTCTTTGCTCAGCATCCTGTAATATGCCTGGTCGACACTGACTCCTCCAATCCCGACATCGCCCGTCAGCAACGACAGCAGGCGCACGTTGGCTGCCACATGGCGGCTCTGAATCATCGTGTCGCGATGCTCGTCAAGCACAAGCAGATTGTCGACGGAAAGACGCAAAGGAAACTTAAGCGACAGTTCGCCAATCTCGACAGTGTAGCCGGTAGACTCTGCCACCTTCTCCACCACAAAATTTTTAACAGCGCGCTGCACACCGGGAATATAAAGCAACGACGGCAGGACAAACAGCACAACGGCAACGGCGGCAACCGCTCTCAATATCCGCTTTGCCGTCTTGTGCCGTACAATTTTCTTCTTTACAGGCTGCTGTTGTGTCTCTTTACCGTCTGTCATCAATGTTTGTTTTTTGCTGAAATCAGCCAAGCCAGAATGATGCCATAGACAGCGCCAGCGATGTCGGCAAGCAGGTCATACCAATCGCCGCTGCGCCCCATCCGCATCTTCCATTGTGCCAATTCAATCAATCCGCCGAAAGCCGAGAGGCTGACAAATATCCATCCCATAAGACGCGCTTCGTCGACCGGCTTCTTGCCACGACGGAAATCGAAATGATAGGCAAAAGCCATGGCGAAAAACATCATAAAATGCACCACCTTGTCGGCTCCCTCAAACAGAGGAATGCGAACACTCCCGAACGGACGCGGTGCCAACGTCAGATAAAGCACGCCAGCAGTTACGACCGCCGATGTCAGAAACCGTGGAATTCTATCCAATATCTTCATCTTTCTGCTTCAGCTTTTGATTAATTTACAAATTTAACTCTTTTTGCCGAAATCGCTGTCCTCACCACACTATTTTTATCGGCAAAACCGCAAATGGCGCAAGTTTAATCAGAAAAGTTCGCAAGTGCGTATAATTTGCATTAAATTTGCACATAAATTTAAGGATATGAACAGAAAAGACTTTGAGATAATGGCCCCGGTAGGCTCCTACGAGTCGCTCTACGCTGCGATTCAGGGAGGCGCCGACGCTATATATTTCGGCATCGAGGGGTTGAACATGCGTGCCCGCTCAGCCAACAATTTCACCACCGACGACCTTCGCAAGATTGCAGGCATCTGCGACGAGAACGGTCTGAAAAGCTATCTGACAGTCAACACGATTGTCTACGACGAGGACATCGCTCTGATGCACGAGATTGTAAACGCCGCCAAGGAAGCGAAGATTTCGGCAATCATAGCCTCCGACATGGCCACAATCCTATATGCGCGCAGCATCGACGTGGAAGTGCACATCTCGACGCAAGTGAACGTGTCAAACAGCGAGGCTGCAAGATTCTACGCGCAGTATGCCGATGTGCTTGTGCTGGCGCGCGAGCTCAACCTGACACAGGTGGCGGGCATCTACGACACCATCCAGCGCGACAACATCTGCGGACCGCACGGCGAACGTCTGCGCATCGAAATGTTTTGCCACGGCGCGCTCTGCATGGCGGTGTCGGGCAAATGCTATCTGAGTCTGCACGAAATGAACTCGTCGGCAAACCGCGGAGCATGCACGCAGATATGCCGACGCGGATACGAGGTGACTGACCGCGAGACGGGCGACCAGCTCGCCATAGAGAATAAATACATCATGTCGCCCAAAGACTTGAAGACCATCCATTTTATGAACAAGATGATCGATGCCGGCGTGCGAGTGTTCAAAATCGAGGGACGCGCCCGTTCAGCGGAATATGTGCGCACTGTCGTGTCGTGCTACAACGAGGCTATCAACGCCTGCTGCGACGGTACATATTCGGAGGAGATGGTTGCCGGATGGGACGAACGGCTGAAGAAGGTGTTCAACCGCGGATTCTGGAATGGCTACTATCTCGGTCAGCGTCTCGGCGAATGGACATCAAAATACGGTTCTTCGGCGACTCGCGTGAAAATCTATGCTGCAAAAGGACGTCCATCTGACAATCCATTGATTTTGCATATCGCTGATATGGAACAGTTCTATCCGCTCATAAAGACAGATAACGCAAAGATTATTGCACGAGCAGAAGCACTTGCCGATGTATTTTGGCCCGGACCACTGACCATGATTTTGCCAAAGGCTGACAATATTCCATACGAGACAACAGGCGGTCTTGATACTGTTGCGATTCGTATGCCGTCCCACTTGGTGGCTAGGGCATTATTGCAGGAATGTAAGATGCCAATTGCAGCGCCTAGTGCAAA
>ENA-ORMX01001260-ORMX01001260.1-human-gut-metagenome-genome-assembly--contig:-NODE-1260-length-16935-cov-5.874408_pt1 | contig 16935 bp, 9 predicted proteins | sample MGYA00242108_ERZ509007 | MGnify/ENA primary metagenome ERZ509007 (study PRJEB26280, sample SAMEA2338745) | human gut metagenome | biome: human gut; feature: human-associated habitat; material: faeces...
CTCCGCGCGGCGCGGGGGAGGGGCTTCTATTTACTTACATTTGCAACAAAAGATATCATAAATGTTGTATTGTACAAATATTACAATAGGATGTAACATTATTGACATACATTATAATCATTTTTTTATATCTTTGCCAGCGTAAAAACAGAACGCTATACTACGTAACAATTATTTTCAACGACTAACATCAACGACAATTATCTGACGACATAGCCTATCATTGTGCATCGACAACGAATAAAAATGAACAATAACAAAAAAACCATATCAAAAAAATGAAAAAATTTGCACTTTTAGCCTTTGCCATCATGGCTTCGGCAACATCATTTGCGCAAGCCCCATTGGGTAATGGAGGAAAGCAACAAGCTACACCTCCAACCAATAAAATGTTTCTCAGTAGCAACCATTGCGTTTATCGCATCACCCCGGGCAAGCACTTCTTGATGCTGCCCGTACAAGAGAGCGCCGAGATGTGCAACGTAAAGTTGGTAGCCAATAACGAGCTGGTGCAAACCTTCAATATACGTCTGGCCGTAAACCACATCGACCATTTTGTGCCCCTCGACCTCTCCGCCTATCAAAGCGGTGAGCAGCTGGCACTTGATATTCATGTAAACGGCACCTACCGCAACGATGGCGACCTGCGCGCCTTCACGTGCTGGAAGAGCATGACCTATACCGACACCCCCGACATGACAAACACCGAGCGCTTCCGCCCCACCTATCACCACACGCCCGCCTACGGCTGGATGAACGACCCCAACGGTATGTTCTACAAAGATGGCGAGTGGCACCTCTACTTCCAGCACAACCCCTACGGGTCGCAATGGGAAAACATGACATGGGGACACTCGGTATCGACCGACCTTCTGCACTGGACCTATGAGGGCGACGCCATCTTCCCCGACGCCTGGGGCACCGTGTTCTCAGGTTCGGCCGTGGTAGATAAGAACAATACAGCGGGTTTTGGCGCTGGCGCCATCGTGGCCATGTATACATCGGCTGGCGAGAACCAGACACAAAGTTTGGCCTACAGCACCGACAACGGCAAGACGTTTAAGAAATATGAGGGCAACCCCGTTATCACGAGCAATGTGCCCGACTTCCGCGACCCCCACATGTTCTGGAACGAGCAGCTGAACAAGTGGAGCCTCATCTTGGCCGCCGGACAAGAGATGCAAATCTACTCGTCGGCCGACCTCAAGACGTGGCAGTATGAAAGTTCGTTTGGTCAGGGATATGGTAGCCACAGCGGCGTATGGGAGTGCCCCGACCTGATGAAGCTGCCCGTGCGCGGCACCGACAAAGAAAAATGGCTGCTGATATGCAACATCAACCCTGGCGGCCCCTCCGGTGGCTCGGCCACACAATATTTTGTAGGCGATTTCGACGGACGCAAGTTTACCTGCGAGTCGGCACCCGAGGTTACAAAATGGATGGATTATGGCAAAGACCACTACGCCACCGTAACCTTCGACAACGCCCCCGATGGCCGACATGTGGCCATTGCATGGATGAGCAACTGGCAGTATGCTAACCAAGTGCCCACACTGCAATATCGCTCGGCCAACAGCATTACTCGCGACCTCGACCTGTACGAATATGAGGGCGAAACCTACTGCGGCGTAACACCCTCGCCCGAAGTAACTGCCGCCCGCGCCAAGAAAGGCACCAAGATACTGAGCAAAGCTTGCGAGGTGGTGCTGAACATGAAAGGTAGCACCACAATGACGCTGAGCAACGACAAGGGCGAACAGGTAGTGCTGACCTACGACGACAAGGCAAAAACCTTCAGCATGGATCGCACCAAGAGCGGACGCACCGACTTCAGCACCGAGTTTGCCGCCGTTACCACTGCCCCCGTACACGGCAAGCTGTCGCAGCTGCGCATCTTTATCGACAGCAGCAGCATCGAGGTGTTTGATGCCAACGGCCGCATGGCTATGACCAACCTGGTGTTCCCCACCAAGCCGTATAACAAGATCACGGTAATAAAGCGTGCTAAATATACTGTTTACAACTTGACAAATAAGAACGTAACAAAATAAATCTATAATGAATAATTCGAACAATTCAAAACTGACACTTATCCCAGTGATGATTGCATTCTTCACTATGGGTTTTGTCGATCTCGTAGGCGCTGTATCGAATAATATGCAGGAAGACTTCGGACTGTCTGACTCGGCTGCCAACTTCTTCCCTTCGCTCGTGTTCTTCTGGTTCCTCATCTTCTCAGTGCCCACAGGCATGCTCATGAACAAGATAGGACGTAAAAAAACAGTGCTTATCTCTATCATCATCACCACACTGGCAGTGTTTATGCCACTGTTCGACAGTTTTATGCCTACCAAGGAAAGCCAACTGTGGCTGATGTATGTATCGTTCTCGCTGCTGGGCATTGGCAACGCCGTGATGCAAACCAGCATCAACCCTCTGGTAACAATGATTGTGAAGGGCCACTTGGCCTCAACACTCACCTTCGGACAGTTTGTAAAGGCTATCGCCTCGTTCATAGCACCCCTTATCGCTGCATGGGGCGCCACCACCACAGCACCGCTGCTGGGCCTGAGCTGGCGCATCTTGTTCCTGCTGTTCTTCCTGGTGGGCATGATTGCTACCCTGTCGTTGGCCTTCACACATATTGAAGAAGAGCCTGGCGACGAGAAGGCATCGGGCTTTGTCGATTGCTTGAAGATGCTGGGCTCGCCCCTCATCCTACTCTCGTTCATAGGCATTATGTGCCACGTGGGTATCGACGTAGGTACCAACGCCGTAGCACCCAAAATATTGCTGGAACGCTTAGGCGAACCTGGCGACTCGCTGAGCAAGTTTGAATATGCCACCTCGCTCTACTTCGCCTTCCGTACCTTGGGATGCTTCACCGGATCGTTCATCATGCGCAAGCTGAACATTCGCACCTTCTTTGCCATTATCGTGGTGATGATGGGCCTGTCAATGATAGGATTTGTCTTCGGTACCGAGCAGTGGGAACTGTGGGCCGCCATCGCTCTCGTGGGCTACGGCAACTCAAACGTGTTCTCTATCGTCTTCTCACAGGCTATGCTGTCAGAACCTGAAAAGAAGAACGAGGTGAGCGGACTGATGATTATGGGCCTCTTTGGTGGCACCGTCTTCCCCTTGCTCATGGGCTTTGCCAGCGATGCCGCTAAGGCTGCTGGCGCCATGTATCCGCAGGTATGGGCCGCCGTGGTAATGGCTATTGGCGTAGTGTATCTGCTTAGCTATATTCCAAGGGTAAAACAATAAAAAGAAGATATTATGAATTACGTAGTAGGTCTGGGCGAGGCACTATGGGATGTGCTGCCCGAAGGAAAAAAGTTGGGTGGAGCACCTGCCAACTTCGCGTTTCATGCAGGACAATTTGGTCTTAACTCAATAGCAGTAAGCGCCTTGGGTGAAGACAAGCTGGCCGAAGAAACCATTCAGCAACTGGAAGAAAAGAAACTGCAGTATTGCATGCCACGTGTGCCCTACCCCACAGGCACCGTACAGGTAGAACTTGATAGCGAGGGTATTCCTACCTATGACATCAAAGAAAACGTGGCGTGGGACAACATTCCGTTCACCGAAGAGGTGGAGGCCATTGCCAAGAACGCACGTGCCGTGTGCTGGGGTTCGCTGGCACAGCGCAACGTGGTGAGCCGTAATAGCATATACCAGTTTCTTGACGCTACCCCTAAGGACTGCATGAAGATTTTTGACATCAACCTTCGTCAAAACTTCTATACTAAAGAGGTGATATGCGAGAGCATGAAGCGCTGCAACGTGCTGAAGATTAACGACGAAGAGCTTGTGCTCATTGGGCGTATGTTTGGCTACCCCGGCCTCGATATAGAAGACAAGTGCTGGCTTATCTTGGGCAAGTATAACCTTGATATGCTGGTGCTGACCTGTGGCACCAATGGTAGCTATGTGTTTACACCAGGCACGAAGTCGTTCCAAACCACGCCTAAGGTTGAGGTGGCCGACACCGTAGGCGCTGGCGACTCGTTTACAGGCACCTTCTGCGCCTCTATCCTGGGCGGCATGTCCGTGGCCGATGCTCACCGTCTGGCTGTGCAGGTAAGCGCATACGTGTGCACACAAAATGGCGCTATGCCCGAACTGCCCAGCGCTGTAAAGAGCGGTAAGTGGGCTAAGTAAAGACGAAGATTGTTAAAAGAGAGAGAGATAAGAGTCGGTGCTATACGTGTTTAGGTCTGCTCTTGTGTAAAGTGAAGAAAAGGAAAGACACGACAACACCGAACAACAAAAGGACAACAAGAACAACATTGTTTTCTCACTTAATATAAGTATTACAATGTTGTTTTTGTTGTCCTTTTGTTGTTTTATATTGTCTCTTGTTGTTATATATTTTCTCTTGTGTTTTATGTTGTTGTGTCTTCGATTATGTATAAAAAGCGTTACTTTTTAAACAGGCTGCGCACCACAAACCATGCATGCATAATAACGGTGGGCACAAAACCATAGTGGTGGGCCATAACGTGGAAACGCTCTTTGAGCGAGGCGCGATGATTGGTGGTGGTCATGCCACCATCAAGAAAGTTTACCACCACAGCGCCCACATTGCGCATGGGCAAACGGCGACGACGTGCCAAACGCATGATGCGTATGCACCAATCAACATCGGCCGAGAAACGATAATGCAGATCGTAAGGGGTGGCCTTGGCCAGATCAGTACGGGCGTAGAAGGCTTGGTGGCATACCAGCATGCCTTTCATAAACGACCGCCAGGTGAGGCGTCGCGGCGGCGACAGGCGACGGTGGCGAAGGAAGCGTCCGTCGTTGTCTACCACATCGGTGTCGCCATACAGCACGGCAGGCGGCTCTTCGCCCTCGCCCACACTCTCGGCCACCAGCTCTAAGGTATCGGCCGAGGGAAAGGTGTCGCCAGCGTTTAAGAACAGCACATATTGGCCCGTAGCCCGCTGTATGCCTTTGTTCATGGCGTCGTACAGTCCGCGGTCGGGTTCGCTCTTTACGCGCACCTCGTGGCACCAGTCTTCAGCATCGCTTTTCAGCTTATAGGCTTCAACCATATCCAGTGTGGCATCGGTCGAAGCGCCGTCGACAATGATATGTTCAACATGACTATATGTTTGCTCCAGCACGCTGTCGAGGGTGCGTTGCAGTACGCTCTCGGCGTTATAGGTGCAAGTGATAATTGAAAATACTACCATGAAAAAGAATTATATTCGATACGTTTTCTGTGCTATCATTTCGTTATATACCTCGATATATTGCGAGGCCACGGCCGACTGCGAATAGGTCATCTCAACCTTGCGTCGAGCGGCGGCCGACAGTGCTCGCGCATCGGCCTCGTCAAGCACCCATTCCATGCCTGCAGCCAGATCGGCCACATCTTTAAAATTGGCCACATAGCCATTCACGCGGTGGTCAATCATCTCAGGTATGCCACCCACCTTAAAGCCTACACAAGGCACGCCACAGGCTAACGACTCCATGATGGTGTTGGGCAGATTGTCTTCGAGCGAGGGCAGCACAAACACGTCGGCGGCGGCATACACCGAGGCCATTTGTCGTTCGTCGGTAACAAAGCCTACGGCATAGGTGGGCACGTGCAGCAAAGAGGCAATGCTCTCGCTGTTACGGCCAATGGCAGCCACACAAGTATTGTTAGCAAAATGAGGGTTGGCATCGGCCAAGCGGTTTACGGCCTCAACAAAATAGTTGGCGCCCTTGCGGTCGTCGTCAACGCGGTGTGCCACAAACAAGATGATGCGGCGGTCGGTGGGCAACTGGTTTTTCAATCGGGCCTCGGCCTTATCGGTGGGCGCAAAGAGGCGCGTGTCGATAGGGTTAGGAATGGCCGTGATGCGTTGCCCCTTCATCAGCGCGCTCTGTCGGGCTTGCCCTTCGAGCCATCGGCTGCAGGTAATAAAATGAATGTTGGCATTGTGATACAACGCCTTTTTGCGGTTCCACACCTTGCGCGAGAGGTCTTCTTTTCCACCACCGCGAGGCAACAAGCGGCAGTTGTGACACCCTGTGCGGAACGAGGGGCACTGGCGAGCATAATGGCATATACCCGTGGCCGTCCATAAGTCGTGCATGGTCCACACCACAGGCTTTCCGCTGCGCACAATGCGCTTGATGTTGGCCAACGACAGCATGCCTTGGTTTATCCATGACAGGTGTATGAGGTCGGCCTCTTTAAACTCGCGTAGGCTGGTAATGTCGGTTCCAGCGTTGGCAATATCAATGGCAAAGAGGTTGTGCCGCGAGAAGTGCAGATGACAGTATATCACGAAGCGTTCCCACAAGAAGTGTAGGCGTTGCAGCCAGGCATGCGGCAATCCCACCACCGTGATATGGTCGGTGGTTTTCTTCATCACCAGCATTTTAGCTTTCACCCCATTGTTGTTGAGGGCCTCCATAAGGCGGTTGGCGGCCACAGCCGCTCCGCCCACGTTTTCGCTTGTGTTTACAATCAATATTCTCATTGTCAACGCACTATATGTATATATGTTTTTATTTCAGATATTCGCTGAAGTCGGTCAAACGCATATCGCCCTTGTTCAGATAGGTATCGTGGAAGGCCAAGGCAGCACGCATATGTTGCGGCTCATGGCCCTGCGGAGCAATGCGTAAATATTCGCGCAACAGCGGCTTATAGTCGGGGTGCGCACAGCGTTCTATCACCTCTTGTGCACGGCGCATAGGGCCTTTGCCACGAAGGTCGGCCACGCCCTGTTCAGTAACGATAACGTCGACATCGTGCTCGGTGCTATCTACGTGGCAGCACATGGGCACAATGGCGCTAATCTTGCCGCCCTTAGCCGTAGAGGGTGTGTAGAAGATGCTGATTGAGCCGTTGCGCTCGTAGTCGCACGATCCACCAATGCCGTTCATCAGGCTCGATCCGCAAATGTGGCTCGAGTTTTCATTGCCATAGAGATCGCACTCGAGGGCCGTGTTCATGGCGATAACGCCGAAGCGGCGTATGAGCTCGGGCGCGTTTGACAGCTCGCTGGGGCGAAGTGTGAGATGACGACTGAAGAAGTCGATATTTTCATACACATGCTGTATGCACTCGTTGGTGCAGGTCATGGCGGCAGCCGACGCCTGCGATATCTTTCCTTGTTCTATCAGTTCAACCACAGCATCTTGCACCACCTCGCTAAACACCTCCATAGGGGGTAAGCCCTCACACTGTCCGATGGCTTTCATCACAGCATTGCCCGTGGTGCCCACACCGCTTTGTATAGGGAACATGGTGGGCGGAATGTGTCCGACCTTCATATCGCTGAGGAAGAAGTCGACCACGTTTTGTCCGATGCGTGTAAGATCGGCATTGGGGTCGACAAAGCCACGCGCCTCTTCCTCGATATTGCTATCAATAACGCCCACAATCTTCTTGGGGTCAATCTCTACATAGTTGGTGCCTATGCGCTGTCCCACCGAAAGTAGGGGTATGGGCTGGCGGTTCGGATACTCAGCACACTCGTACACGTCGTGCAGCAGCTTGCTGTCAGGACTATGAAAGCGGTTCAGCTCGATGATGATGCGCTTGGCCAGACGCACAATGGTGGGCACGATGCCCCCAGCGGTGGTAAGATAGGCGCGGCACACGGTGCCGAGCTCGTCAAGGTCGCTCACCTCGATGATGGCCCAGTCAATCTCGCCATAGAAGCCACGGCGCAAGCGTTCGGCCACATGTCCCAGGTGCATATCTTCATAGTCGATCTCGCCCAGGTTGGTATGTGTGCGGAAATCTTTATTGGTAGAGAAAGGGCCACGAAACTTTATGGCATGCACATTGGCGAGGTCGCCCTCTAAGCTTTGGCAGCCCGATGCGCCTGTCACCAAGCTTATCTGGTAGGGCTGTCCCTCGGCGTGCAGCCGCTCGGCCTTTTTCCTTATCTCTCTGATGACGGCCTTGGGTATGCCGTTAGGTGTGAAACCGCTGAAACCGATGGTAGCATCGTGCTCAATCATGGCCGCTGCTTCGGCGGCAGTAATGCGTGTATATGCCATAGTGTGTAAGATTGTTGTTTCTGGATGTATGATGTATAATGCCGGATATTGGCAAATCGTTGTTTACGTTAGCGGGCTGGCAGCCGTCCGTGGCGCGCCCTGCTTTCTTGTCGGGTACAAAGGTAGCGTTTTTTTCGGTAAGACAAGGGCTGCGGCCTCATTTTCTGCTGCATACAGACCCTGTTTGCCCCTGTGGCGCAGCGCCGGGCCTGTTGCGCGCCACAAGGTCAGTCCTCGTCTTGCATACCCCGGCGTCCCTCCTCGCGGCAGCGGTGCTGGTATTCGAGCGGTGTGCAGCCGAACTTCTGTGCAAACTGGGTGTAGAAGGTGCTGCGGTTGGAAAATCCTGCCTTATACACTATCTCCTCTACCGTGAGCGTGGTGTGCGACAGCAGGCGGCGTGCACGTTCCAGACGCGTGGCGCGGATGATGGCGGTGGGCGTGTCGTGGGTGAAGGCGGCCAACTGCCGGTACAGGTTACGCGTGCCTATACCCAACTGTCGGGCCACGAAGGTGGTGCTGAGCTGCGGGTTTGTGATGTTGGCGTTTATCACGGCCACGATGCGCTCCAGCAGTTCCTTCTCGTCCTTGTGCAACACATGGCCGTCCACCAGTTCGAAGGCGCTTGCCGATGTCTCGAAATATTCCTTCAGCACCTGTGCACGCTGCATCAGTCCCGACACTACCGACAGCAGGTCGGCCTCGTCGTAAGGCTCGGTCAGGCGCACGTCGGCCCCCGTGATGGGAGCCAGGGCATCGGCCTCCGTGTCATCGCGCGAAGTGAGCAGCACCAGGGGCAGGTGAGCCGTGGAGCGGTGCCCCTTCAGCAGGCGGCAGAAGTCGACGGTGTCGGTATCGAGTCGCCGGGCACCCACCACCACCAGCTGAGGCTGGCGGCGCAGCAGCCACTGTCTGGCCGTGCCGGCAGAGCGGCACACCACGGTGTTGTAGCATGAGCCTAAGGCATCGGCCAGCATCCACAGCAGCTCGGCATGTCCGTGCACCACCATCACGTAGGGCAGAGAGGGTGCCTTCACGTGCTCGCCCTCGGCATGGCTGTGCAGCGCCGCCGGGCCGTGGCCGTGCAACATGGCGCGTGCCAGATCCTTCATGCGTTCGGCGTTGCTACTCACCACTGCCATGTATCGGCGCGTTTTCTCGTCCAGACTGGGCCACTTCAGCATCTGACGCACGGGGCCGTCGATGAGGGTGAGCGGCGTGCCCATCTCGCGGCTCAACTGCTCCATCTGCCGCACCTTACGACGGTATGCCTCCTGCGTGCGTCGCTGCTCCTCACGCTCGCGTCGCCGTCGCTGCACTAGGCGGTACAGGCGCACGCCGCCCCATGCCAAGACCAGGGCCAGGAGGGCATAGCACCCCTTGGCCCAGGGCGAGGCCCACCAAGGCGGCAGCACGCGCACGGTGAGCGTGCGGGGTGCCGACACCACGGTGCCGTGCCGGTAGCGCACAGCCAGACGGTAGGTGCCTGGAGCCAGTCCGACCAGCGACAGCAGCGGTCCGCCCACGGTGCGGTGCCACAGGGTGTCGGTGCGGCCCATGCGGTATTCAAAGCTGTAGCCCGGGGCATCCAGATAGTCGATGGCAGAGAAGCGCAGCGACAGGTAAGTCTGATCGTGGGCTATGCTGATGGAGCGGGTGTCAGTGTCCGGAGAGGGACATAAATCGGAGCAGGAATGGGAGAAAGAGCCAAAATGGGGAAAAGGATGTGAATGGGCGAAATCATGCAGGGGCCGCAGCGTGGCGCCGTCATCAAGTCCCTCGAACAGCACGGGAGGCACGTAGGGGCGGTCGGGAGCGGCGGCATTCTCGTCTACGCACATCACGCCCTCGGTGGCACCAAAATAGCAGATGCCTGTGGCGGGGCAGCGCCAGGCGGCCCCGTCGGCCAGCTCCATCGGGGGCCGCACCTCATGGTAGCGGGTGGAGCCGTTCAGCAGGTCTACATGTAGCAGCCCGTGGGCACCATCGGCCGTGATGGCCCGCACGGCCTGTCCCTCCAGGGCGGCCCGTCGGCTCAGGTTGCGCACGTGCAGGCGCCTGCCATGTCCCCGCACAATGTCCAGCAGTCCGGCCGATGTGCCCACCAACACATGTCCCGGTATGTCGGTGCATAAGGTATGCACGTCATTGGCAGCCGATGCCCGTGGCCGTACAAACAGCACATGGGTGAGCAGGGAGCGTCGCGTGTCCAGGCAGTACACGCCGTTCTCGCGGTTGGCCAGCCACAGCTCATGTCCCTGCTGGCGGATGGTGAAGAACTGCGCGAAGCCGGGTCGGCGGTCATCGTACAGCAGTTGCTGGCAGGATACTATCTCGGGTTCGCCCGCCGTGTCCTTCAGCCATATATGCAACAGCCCGTTCCAGTTCGACACGGCCCACAGCTCGTCAGGCCCCGTCTCCACCACATAGTGTATGCAGCGCACCATGGGCCACTGCCTGGGCCGCAGGCGGCACACGCGCTGCAGGCGGTAAGAATAGTAGTTCAGCCCTTCGCCCTCAGCCCCTATCCACAGCAGGCGGCGGTGTGCCGACGGCACGATGTTGAACACCATGTCGTGTCCTAACATGCTATTGGCCGTGGTATAGCGGGCCGACGGCCCATCGGTGGTGCGGGCACCGTCGTAGCGTAGCAGGCCGTTGCCGCGGGTGCCCAGCCACAGGTCGCCGTGAGGGTCTATACAGATGGCCCGCACGGCGGCCCCCGTCCAGCCGCTCTGGCCGAAGGACATGGGCAGAAAGCGGTAGCGGTCGTACACATACTGCAGCAGCCCCCCATCGGTGGCCATCCACACCAGAGGCTGCCGCCGGTCAGGCACGAGGGCGTTCACGCCCTCGTGCACGGGCAGCAGTTGCCGCGCCCCCGTGCGCAGGTCTATGGCCATCACGCCTCGCCCCTTGTAGGCCACCAGCAGCGTGTGCCCCATGCGCACCAGGCCGCCTATGCGCCCTGCCGCCGGAGTTGTGGGGCGAGCCTGGCACAGGCGGCGCAGGTGCAGGTCGGTGGCGGTGCGCTCGTATATGTTATAGGCCGTGTCGGCCACCAGTTGCTGTACGCCGTCCCAGTCGGCGGCATAGGCCAGGCAGGTGCCGGCCACCCTCATGCGCCGCACCAGACGCAGGCGCGTGGTGCCTCCTGCTGAGGTGCTGAGGGCAAACACGTCGGTACGCGAGGGCTGCGTCACCACCAGGCGGCGGAGCCCGTCTATCGCGAAGCCCCTGATGCTGTCGAAGCACACGCCGGGCAGGGGCGTAGGCACAAACTGCCGCCGGCCGTAGTGGTAATACAGGCAGCGGCCGTCGGCATTGGTGGCCAGCACGGTGCCGTCGGGGGCGGTGGTGCTGCGGTAGCTGCCGTTCAGTGCCGGATGATAGGCTATGCGGCCCGTGCGGGTGTCCAGGCAGTCCAGCCCGAAGTTGGAATGTATCCACAGCACACCGGGCAGAGTCTCGTGTACGCGCTCCACGATGTCGCCGCTTATCCGGTCGTGGCCGTCGCGCCCGGCCCGGTACACCTTCACGTGCCGCCCGTCCAGGCGGTTCAGACCCTCGTAGGTGCCCGCCCACATATATCCCTGCGCGTCCTGGTGCAGGGCATATACGGCCTGGCTCGACAGGCCGTCGGTCAGACCGATGGTGCGCACATAGCCGTGCCCCAGGCCCACAAAGGCCGACAGCAGGCTCATGGCAGATAAGATAAGTGTACCCAGCATCATGGTGGTATCTTCAGGTGTTCAGTATCGTTTTTTTACAGTTGTGCGTTGGGGCGGTTCAGCATTGCAAAAGTAATACTTTTCCGCCAACCCTTCATGGGTGGCGACCCACAAAATGAGGGCGGAAACGCAGAAAAAGCAGGCTTTTGCACAAATCTGTACATTTATTGCACAAATCTGTACAGTCCCTAACCCCCTTATACCTTTACCTTTGCACACGGACACCTGCCACACACCATCTGCCGGACACCCTCCCATGGCCTCTGCTGTACAGAATTATGCACAACCGCCTGCCCATTATATTTAAAGGACAGGGTGACAGAAAAGGACAGGGCAACACTGCAAAAGAAAGGCAGAGCCGACACGACATGAAAAAAATGACATCAATATCTAACTAAAAAAAAAACGACTATGAAGACATCAACGACAACCCTAATGCTGGCACTCTGCCTAAGCACCCTCAGTACGGCTACGATGGCCGACGAGGTAGGCAGCGTGACATCACCCGACGGACAGAACACGCTGGCCATCGACCGCTCTGACAGCGGACAACTCACCTACACCGTCACACGCGGCACGCACACCCTGGTAGCCGCCTCGCCCCTCGGCCTGGTGGCCCGGGAGGCGGACCTCTCGGCAGGGCTTGCCCTGTCGGCACACAGCACGCGGCCCATCAACGAGCAGTATGCCCTGCCCACGGGCAAGTGTGCCGTCTATCACAACACCTGCAACGAGCTCACCCTCATCTTCACCAAGGGCAGCCATACCCTGGCCCTGCAGTGCCGCGCCTACGACGACGGCGTGGCCTTCCGCTATGTGGTAAACGGCGACGAGCCCCTCACAGTGACGGCCGACAAGGCCGAGGTGAACCTGCCCTCGTTTGAGCGGTGCTGGGCACAGAGATACGTGACCGACTACTCGCAGCCCTACCCGGCCCGCTCATGGAGCGACTTGCAGGGCGTGAGCGACAACACCCGCAAGCTGTGCGTGCCCGCCCTGGTGAAGAGCACCGAGGGCGACGACTGCTGGGTGCTGCTCACCGAGAGCCAGGGCGACGCCCAGTTCTGCGCTTCGGCGCTGGTAGCGGGCGACACCACCCACCCCGGTTGCTTCAGCTTCGCCCTCCAGGACACACCCACCGTGGGCCCGGCTTTCACCACGCCCTGGCGCACCCTGTACATGGGCACGCTGGCAACGATAGTGGAGAGCAACCTCAACGACGACCTCAACCCTGCCACCTCACTCACCGACACCAGTTGGATACAGGCGGGCCTGTCATCGTGGGACTGGGGCGGCGAGGACGGACAGGAACGCCACGACCTGAACATCGTGAAAGACTATATCGACATGGCGCACAACATGCACTGGCCCTACTACACCCTCGACGCCGGGTGGGACGGCGCTCCCTATGCCTTGGCCGATGTCACGGCCTATGCCGCCTCGAAGGGCGTGAAAGTGTTCATCTGGAGTCACCAGAACCGCTTCCGCAACGACGAGGAGCAGATACGCTCCATCCTGTCCGAGTGGAAACGCCTGGGCTTTGCCGGCGTGAAGATAGACTTCTTCGAGGATGACCGCAAGGCCATGATGGAGAAATATGAGAAGCTGCTGAAGGTGGCCGCCGAACAACAGCTCATGGTGAACTTCCACGGCTGCACACGCCCGACGGGCCTGCGCCGCACCTGGCCCAACCTCATCACCAGCGAGGCCGTGTACGGGGGCGAGCAGTACTACTTCAACCACCTGGCCACCCCCGCCACGCACAACATCACACTGGCCCTGACGCGCAACGTGATAGGCGCCATGGACTATACGCCCGTGGAGTTTGCCCGCAAGGACGGCGTGTTGCGGCACCTCACCACCTGGAGCCACCAGGTGGCCCTGGCCACCCTGTACGAGAGCGGCATACAGACCATGAGCGACTCGCGCCAGAACCTCACCACCAGTCCGGCGGCTCCCCTGCTCGGTGTGCTGCCCGCCGCCTGGGATGAAACGCGCTGCCTGGAGGCCAGCCCCGACCAGTATGTCACCGTGGCCCGCCGCAAGGGGGACGACTGGTACGTGGCCTCCATAGCAAACGACGAGCGCGACGTGACGCTGCCCCTGCAGCAACTGCTGGGCGACGGCACCTACACGGCTCAGATATACAAGGACGGCACCTGCCCCTCCGACATTGCCTACGACGAGCAACCGGTGACGGCCGCCTCCACACTCGCCCTGCACGTCAAGGCTACGGGCGGCTTCACCGTCCGCCTCACCAAGACGCCGCACACGCAGCCTGCCTTCCAGCGCATCGAGGCTGAGGAGGGCACCGTGTCTGACGGCACCACCATCGACACCGATGCCGCCGGCCTGTGCTCGGGCGGCAAGATGGTGGGCTTCCTCGGGCAGGGACACACCGTGACCTGCACGGCACAGACTGCCGCCGACGGCACCTACCGCCTCACCCTGTTCTACATCACGCAAGACACCCGCCGCCTGTACATCCAGGTGAACGGGGGCGAGAAGGTGTACCACGAGCTGCAGGGCAACGGTTTCTCGTGGAACAGCGACGGCATGGCCATGCGCACCTTCAGCGTGCAGCTGAAGAAGGGCGACAATACCATCTGCCTGGGCAACGACGAGGGATATGCGCCCAACATCGACCGCATGGTGCTGTCGCCCGCCCCCACCTCGCACACGCTGGCCGTCGGCACGCTCACGCCGTGCACCGACGGTGTGTATGGTGCCGAGACCGACATCGCCTTCACCGTGACCAACCCTACCGACCAGCCCATCAGCGACGTGCAGCTGGCCTATCAGGTTGACGACCAGCCCGTCGTGACCGAGACGCTGCCGCTGCTGCCCGCAGCGCAGGCCACCGTCTACACCTTCGCCCACAAGGCCGACCTGTCGGCCATGGGCACCCACCGCCTGCGTGCCTGGACCGTGACTGACGACGCACGCCTGCTGGACGGCGACCTGGCCACGGCCTCGCTCTTCGCCCTGTCCGCCGGCGAGCAGAACGTGAGCGCGGCCAGCGCCGGAGGCACCATTCACAGCAAGAGTGCCCAGGTGAGCGACGGCGAGGGGGCCGACAAGCTGCTGGACGGCGACGACGCCACCAAGTGGTGCGACAATGCCTCGGCCGAGCCTTGGGTGGTGGTGGCGCTGCCACACGCCTGTATGGTGGGACACTTCCTGATACGCGACTGCAAGACGCGCGAGCAGGGTTTTCACAACCTGTCCGACTACAAGATATACGTGACTGCCGATGACGACCCCTCCACGGCCCTGTGGACGTGTGTGGTCGATGCGCAGGGGGCACAGGCCGACGACATACACATTCATGCCCTGCCGCAGCCCGTGGCCGCCCGCTACGTGAAGCTGGTGGCACAGCGTCCTGAGGGCGACAACGCCATACGCCTGTACGCCTTCGACGTGTACGGCACGTCCGCCGACACGCCCTCGGGCATCGGTGCCCCGACGGCCTCTGCCGCCACTTCTGCCACCGTGTACAACATGGCCGGACAGCGCATGGCTACCGCCACGCGCGGCCTGAAGCCTGGCGTGTATGTGGTGGATGGGAAAAAGATGGTGGTGAGATTTAAATAGAAATTTCCCCCCTACTCCATGTCAAACTGCGAGCAGTGCCATGCGAAGATGAAGGGGTAGAAGAAGCCCCTGATGGCGCCGCGCCAGCCGCGGGCGCGTGCTGGTGGGGGAGGTAACAGGGCGGCGCCGTGTTGAGGGCCACGTACACCACGTTCTGCGTGGCCAGCGACCAGTAGGCCATGCCGGCGAGGGCCATGGCGGCGCCCGCGCAGCCCGACAGCGTGATGGCGGCCATCGACGCCTTGGCTATCTGCTTGGCCCTGAGGTTCTTGAACAGCCAGGCCGACTGTGCCGTGCCCATCGACGCCACCACGATGCTCAGGAAGGCGTAGCGGCACAGCGGCACCACCTGCGGCGTGTTGTACCACCGCCCTATGAGGGGGGCGGACAGGAAGAGGGCGGCGTAGAGCGCGATGCCCATGAGGATGTTGAACCAGAACACCGCGTTATAGTCGGCGTGCGTGGGGGCCTTCTCGTTGGCCAGCGCCACCTTGAACCCGCTGTCCTGCAGGGCCACGGCCACGAGCGAGAACACGCTGATGATGGCCATCATGCCATAGTCGGAGGGTGCCAGCAGGCGCCCCAGGATGATGCCGAACAGCAGGCCTATGACCTACTGCACCATCGTGTTCATGCCGCCCCAGAACAGTCCGCGGGCGGTCTTCTGTTTCAGTGTTTCCACAGTAGTATCGTTGTCATTTTCTGCTTGCAGTTGTTGCTTTTTCTGCTTGCAACGGTCTTTTTCCTGCTTGCAACAGTTGCCGGGCAAGCCGTATTGCGTGCAAAAATACGCTTTCTTGCCGAAAGGGCAAAAGAAAACCCTTGCTTTTTAAAAGAGTATTAAAAAAAGGAAAATAAAACAGAATAAAAAGAGAATAAAACTGGAGCGAAGAAGACAGTTATCTTATTCAATCGTTCTCTTTCCATTCTCTTTTCTATTCGCGCTTCGCGCTCAGGGGGTAAACATTAATGGACATTAATGTTTAAAAACTCGCAAGCAATGCAACGCATTGCGAGCATAATAACAAAAAGAAAATAAAACAGGAATGAAGGGGGACAAAAAAAGCGGGAACTTTTGGTTCCCGCATAGATTATTAACCTAAACGAAGCTTTATTACAACGTATCTTCACAGATACGCGACGGGATATATTTCTATTCCCGTCATTATATACATATTTGGCCACGTAGGACCAATTTACTTAAACGCTTCAAAATTACAAATAACATTTTACACGGCACGCCATTTTTGTCTTTTTTAACAATATTTGCCTATAAGAAAGGCGCTTATGAGGATGGGGGCTGTGATTTGTTGAACCTTTAGAGGGAGGACGGGGCCTCCACGCCACGTCCTCCCTAATGATAACATATATTGGGTGCTGGAGGACGGGGCACGGAGGCCACCGTCCTACTTTTTAAATGCCCTGTTTTCTCTTTATACTTGGCGTTGTTATTACGAATAGTAGGACGAGGGTCTCCGGAGGGCACTGTCCTACTATAGTTTGCAATACAGTTATTAATCCATTATTAGCAAAGCCATTCACTCCCCTCCATCGCTCGACCTTTGGTCGCTTGCCAGAGCAAGAAGGG
>ENA-ORMX01001267-ORMX01001267.1-human-gut-metagenome-genome-assembly--contig:-NODE-1267-length-16872-cov-20.163109_pt1 | contig 16872 bp, 10 predicted proteins | sample MGYA00242108_ERZ509007 | MGnify/ENA primary metagenome ERZ509007 (study PRJEB26280, sample SAMEA2338745) | human gut metagenome | biome: human gut; feature: human-associated habitat; material: faeces...
AGTAACTGATAACCAGTAAACTTTCCTCATTCTTCTCTCAAACACTTTTTATATGCACTTTCAATATTTAAAAGTCTCGGTTTTAGCAGATTTTTCGCTGCGCCGAACCACAAAAACGCTCGTTTTACGCTTCTGACTTTTCTATAATGAGTTTTTTCGCGGAAGTTTTCAAAACTATATTTGCATGTAAAAGTGAAAAGACAAAAAGCTAAAAACATTTAAAAATGCAAATATCCGTAGCGTACTCAGATATGTAAAATTCTGAAAGCAATGACAACTTTTGGCACACTTCACACTAAAAACTGTCTGTATAGCCCTGGTTTGCCCATAATTTGAGCCTTTCTGTCGCAATGGCACACTATTTGTAATAAGAGTTTATGATTATAAATCAGAAAAACAAAACTTAAAAGTAAAAATACAAATTCATACTATGGCACAGAAAGGCAATATTGGAGTAACGACAGAGAACATCTTCCCTGTCATCAAGAAGTTTCTTTATTCAGACCATGAGATTTTCCTCCGCGAGATGGTGTCTAACGCCGTCGACGCTACGCAGAAGCTGAAGACGCTTGCCGAACGCGGCGACTTCAAGGGCGAACTGGGCGACCTCACCGTGCGCGTAAGCCTCGACACCGAGAAAGGCACGCTGACCATCAGCGACCGAGGCATCGGCATGACCGAGGAGGAGATTAACAAATATATCAACCAGATCGCATTCTCTGGCGTTACCGACTTCCTCGACAAGTACAAGGACAACGCCAATGCTATCATCGGACACTTCGGTCTCGGCTTCTACTCGTCGTTCATGGTGAGCAAGAAGGTGGACATCATCACACGCAGCTACAAAGAGGGCGCAAAGGCTGTGAAGTGGAGCTGCGATGGCAGCCCAGAGTTCGAGATTGAGGACGTGGAAAAGGCAGACCGCGGTTCGGACATCGTGCTGCACATCGATGACGACTGCAAGGAGTTTCTCGAGAAGCAGAAGATTGAGGAGCTGCTGAACAAGTACTGCAAGTTCATGGCTGTGCCCGTTGCATTCGGCAAGAAGACCGAGTGGAAGGACGGCAAGCAGCAGGAGACCGACGAGGACAACATCATCAACAACGTTGAGCCGCTCTGGACAAAGGCGCCGAGCACACTGAAGGACGAAGACTACAAGTCGTTCTACCGCACACTCTACCCGATGCAGGACGAGCCGCTGTTCTGGATTCACCTCAACGTCGACTATCCGTTCAACCTCACCGGCATTCTCTACTTCCCGCGCATCAAGTCGAACATCGAGCTGCAGCGCAACAAGATTCAGCTCTACTGCAACCAGGTGTTCGTAACCGACCAGGTGGAAGGCATCGTGCCCGAGTTCCTCACCCTGCTCCACGGTGTTATCGACTCGCCGGATATTCCGCTGAACGTGAGCCGTTCTTATCTGCAGAGCGACGCCAACGTGAAGAAGATCTCTAAGTACATCACAAAGAAGGTGGCAGACCGTCTCGCAGCTATCTTCAAGGAGAACCGCAAGGACTATGAGGAGAAGTGGGACGACCTGAAGATTTTCATCAACTACGGTATGCTCTCGCAGGAAGACTTCTACGACCGCGCTAAGGACTTCGCGCTGCTGAAGGATGTAGACGGCAAATACTTCACATACGACGAGTACAAGACGCTCATCAAGGACAACCAGACCGACAAGGAAGGCAACCTCATCTATCTCTACGCCAACGACAAAGAGGGCGAGTACAGCTACATCGAGGCTGCCAAGGCTAAGGGCTACAGCGTATTGCTGCTCGACGGACAGCTCGACAACCCGATGGTTTCGATGCTCGAGCAGAAGCTTGAGAAGACTCGCTTCTCGCGTGTGGACGCCGACATCATAGATCGCCTCATACAGAAGGAGGACAAGAAGGAGAGTGAACTCGCTAAGGACGAGCGTACCAACCTTGAGCAGGCGTTCCGCTCACAGCTGCCGAAGATGGAGAAGACAGAGTTCTACGTAGACGTGCAGGCTCTCGGCGAGCAGACGCTGCCGGTGATCATCACACAGAGCGAGTACATGCGCCGTATGAAGGAGGCAAGCAAGTTCCAGGCTGGCATGGCGTTCTACGCACAGATGCCTGATGCGTTCAACCTCGTGCTCAACAGCGATCACCCGCTCATCAAGCAGGTGCTCGAGGACGGCAAGACAGCATGCGCAGCAGAGTTGCAGCCGGTAGAGAGCGAACTGAAGGGTCTCGAAGCACGCCTCGCAGCTTTGCACCAGAGTCAGAACGGCAAGAAGCCTGAGGAAATCTCGCAGGAGGAGAAGGACGACCTTAAGAACACGGAGCAGTCTATTGAGGAGCAGAGCACAAAGAAGAACGGCATCATCGCCGCATACGCTGCCGGCAACAAGGTGGTTCATCAGCTCATCGACCTCGCATTGCTGCAGAACGGCATGCTGAAGGGTGCGGCACTCGACTCGTTCCTGAAGCGTTCGGTTGACCTTATCAAGTAAGATTGGCGACAATTCGGCAAATCTTATTTAGCAAATCATGTGACAAGTCTGTAGCGGAGCCTTAAGGACTCCGCTACACAAACAATAAAAAGCCCGACAACACGGAGTGTCTGCTCCATGTTGTCGGGCTTTATCTTTATATAATAATATGTAGTGCTTATTCCTCTCCCCGCAGCACGGGCAGCGAGATGTGATACTTCACGGCGAGGATGCGTATGACTACGATGAGAAGGAAGGCGATGATGACGGAGATTGTCATGTCGCAACCAAGCTCTACGAGCGCCCAGTAAGCAAGTCCGCCGATGATGCTCGCCATAGCGTATATCTCCTTCTGAAAGATTACGGGCACGTTGTTCAGCAGCACGTCACGTATCACGCCACCGGCAGAACCGGTGATTGTGCCCATGATGATTGCCACCCAGAAGGCATGGCCGCAGTCGAGCGTCTTCTGCAAGCCTGCCACGGTGAATAGCGCAAGGCCGAGCGTGTCGAAGAAGAACCACGTGTTGTCGAGTCGCTTCAACGATCGCGCGAAGACGATGACGAATATCTGCGCCATGAACGTACAGATGAGGTATATGGACGAGGTCATCCAGAACGGCGTTACACCGAGCATTATGTCGCGCAGCGTACCGCCGCCGATAGCTACGGCAACGCCACAGACGAAGCCGCCGAACCAGTCGAAGCGCTTGGCTGCGGCATGGCGGATGCCGGAGATGGCGAATGCGAAGGTACCGAGAAACTCGATGACATTGAGCAAGGGCTGGTAGATATCTTCTGTAGGCATCATTCTTAGTTTACAACGTTAGTGGGTGATCCTGCGAGGAACGACTTGATGTTGCATACGGCGATGTCCATCAAGCGCAGACGAGCCTCAAGCGTAGCCCAAGCCACGTGCGGCGTGATGAATGCGTTCGGCACACCGATAAGCGGGTTAGACGCCGATGGCGGTTCGCTTGAGAGCACGTCGGCACAATAGGCGCCGAGCTTGCCCGAAGCAAGTGCGTCGGCAACATCAGCCTCGTTCACGAGCGGTCCGCGACCAGTGTTGATAAGTATCGCGCCGTCGCGCATCTTTTCGATAGAAGCGCTGTTCATCAGCTCGCGCGTTGTGTCTGTAAGCGGACAATGCAGCGACACGACATCAGAAGCTCCAAGGAGTCCGTCGAGCGTAGTCTTGCGAATCCATTCGGGCAGCTGGTCGGGACTCTTGCTTGTGTAGGCAAGCACATTCATTCCGAAAGCCTGCGCTATCTGCGCCACCTTCATACCGATATGTCCGAGTCCGACAATGCCGAGAGTCTTGCCAGCAAGCTCGAAGAGCGGTGTGTTCCAGTAGCAGAAGTCGGGACAACGGCTCCATACGCCGTTGCGCGTCTCCTCAGCATAGTGGTCTACATGGTTAGAGACATTGAGCAAGTGGGCGAACACCATCTGTGCTACGCTGTCCGTGCTGTACGCCGGAATGTTCGTCACAACGATGCCACGCTCGCGTGCCGCCTTTGTGTCTACCACGTTGTAGCCTGTGGCAAGCACACCGATATACTTCGTGTTCTTGAGCTGGGCTATGATGTTGGCGTCGAACACCGTCTTGTTAGTAAGCGCAATCTCTGCGTCGCCCACATGCTGCAGCACTTCTTCGGGCGCTGTGCGCGGATAAACGGTAAGTTCGCCGAGTTCTTCAATTCTATTCCAAGAGATATCGCCAGGGTTGACGCCCTGACCGTCTAATACTACAATCTTCATATTCCTGTAAAATTATTGGTTGGATTATATCTTTCCTTCGATTTCATCCTTAGTTCTTATACTTATCACCCCAACATTGGAGCATGTGCTGGTATTGGCGCTCCTCAATGGGCGTGTGTTGCGGTTGCCAAATGCGTGTGTCCTTAAGCGCGTCGGGCATATACTGTTGCGGCGCGAAGTGGTTTGGATAGTCGTGCGAGTACTTGTAGCCATCGCTGTAGCCGAGGTCCTTCATCAACTTCGTCGGAGCATTGCGCAAATGGAGCGGAACGGGCTGGTTGCCAGTCTGACGCACAATCTCCAAGGCGTGATTGATGCCGAGATACGCCGAGTTGCTCTTCGGACTTGTAGCAAGATATACCACAGCCTCAGCCAGCGGTATGCGTCCTTCGGGCCAACCAATCTTCATTACCGCGTCGAAGGCGGCGTTGGCAAGCAGAAGCGCATTGGGGTTGGCGAGTCCGATATCCTCAGCCGCACTAATAACGAGGCGACGGGCTATGAACTGCGGGTCTTCCCCACCCTCTATCATGCGCGCCATCCAGTAGAGTGCGCCGTCAGGGTCGCTTCCGCGTATACTCTTTATGAACGCCGATATGATGTCGTAGTGCATCTCGCCTTCCTTATCATATGCAAGCGGGTTCTGCTGCAGGCACGCCACAACCATCTCGTCGTCTATCACAATCTGATCGCCGGGACACGACTCAACGACGAGTTGCAGGATGTTGAGCAACTTGCGGGCGTCGCCACCGCTATAGCGCAGCAAGGCGTCGGTCTGTTTCAGCTGGATGTTGAGTTTCGAAAGTTCAACGTCGGTTGTAACTGCGCGGTTGAGCAGTTGCAGCAGGTCTTCCTTCTCCAAAGGTTTCAAGACATACAGCTGACAGCGCGACAGCAGCGGGCGTATCACCTCGAACGACGGGTTCTCTGTGGTGGCACCTATGAGCGTGACGATGCCCCGCTCCACAGCGCCGAGCAGCGAATCCTGCTGCGACTTGCTGAAACGGTGAATCTCGTCGATGAAGAGAATGGGCGAAGCCGAATTGAAGAAGCGTCCGCTCTTGGCACGCTCTATCACGTCGCGCACATCCTTAACACCACTCGTCACGGCACTAAGCGTGTAGAACGGTGTCTCAAGACGATGCGAAATAATCTGTGCGAGAGTGGTTTTGCCCACTCCGGGCGGTCCCCACAATATAAAGGAGGACACGCGTCCGCTCTCAATCATCTTGCGCAGGACGGCATCCTTGCCCACTAAATGCTGTTGTCCGACATAATCGTCGAACGAGCGCGGGCGCATTCTTTCAGCTAATGGTTCACTCATAAGTACAAAATTAGTTATTATATGCGAAATAGCAAAGATTTGCCGCCCATTTATTCACTTCGTTTCAACGAATTAACAAAGAAACGCCCTCAACATATTAACAAAAAAAATGCCCATTAGTCAGACATCGAAGTCTGATTAATGGGCATTGATAATTATAGAATATATGATTTTAATCCTCAGCAAGCTTCAGCTGCTCTGCAACCTCGTCGCAGATGCGCTTTGCAAACTCTTCCTTAGTCATGGTAGCCTGCTCGCCACCACCCTGCTTACGCATAGAAACGAGACCCTCTGCAGCCTCCTTCTCGCCAACTACAACCATGTACGGAACACGCTTGAGCTCGTTGTCGCGAATCTTGCGGCCGATCTTCTCGTTGCGGTCGTCGATGAGTGCGCGTACGCCAGCCTTGTCGAAGAATGTCTTAACCTCGCGAGCGTAGTCGTTGTACTTCTCCGAAATCGGGAGGATAGCCACCTGATCAGGGATGAGCCACAATGGGAAGTGACCTGCGGTGTGCTCGATGAGTACGGCTGTGAAGCGTTCGAGCGAACCGAACGGAGCGCGGTGAATCATAACAGGTGTCTGCTTAGAGTTGTCCTCTGCAGTATACTCGAGCTTGAAGCGCTGCGGCAAGTTGTAGTCAACCTGAATTGTACCAAGCTGCCAACGTCTGCCGATAGCGTCCTTCACCATGAAGTCGAGCTTCGGACCGTAGAACGCAGCCTCGCCTACTTCCTCGTGAGTCTCAAGACCCTTCTCGCGGCAAGCCTCGCGGATAGCGTTCTCGCTCTCTGCCCAAATCTCCTCGCTACCGATGTACTTCTCTGTATCCTTCGGGTCGTGAAGTGAAATCTGTGCCTCGTAGTTCTCGAAACCAAAGATTCGGAACACCTTAAGGATGATGTCGATGATGTTCTCGAACTCCTGCTTTACCTGCTCTGGGCGCACGAAGATGTGAGCGTCGTCCTGAGTGAAGGTACGAACACGTGTCAAGCCGTGAAGCTCGCCACTCTTCTCGTAGCGGAACACAGTACCGAACTCTGCGATGCGCAACGGCAGATCCTTGTACGAACGCGGTTTGCGTGCGAACACCTCGCAGTGGTGCGGACAGTTCATCGGCTTGAGCATATACTCCTCGTCCTCCTCAGGTGTGTGGATAGGCTGGAAAGCGTCCTTTCCGTAGTGAGCGTAGTGGCCCGATGTTACGTAAAGGCTCTTGCCGCCGATACCCGGAGTGATAACCTCCTCGTAGTTGTACGGCTTAAGCATCTTGCGGAGCATCTCCTGCAAGCGCAGACGCAACTGTGTACCCTTAGCAAGCCAGATAGGCAGACCCTTACCTACACGGTCAGAGAACATGAAGAGTTCCATCTCCTTACCAATCTTGCGGTGGTCGCGCTTCTTAGCCTCCTCAAGCATGAGGAGATACTCGTCGAGCATCGACTTCTTCGGGAACGAGATACCGTAGATACGTGTCATCTGGTCGCGCTTTGCATCGCCACGCCAGAACGCACCTGCTACGCTTGTAATCTTCACAGCCTTGATAGCACCTGTGTTCATCAAGTGCGGACCACGGCAAAGGTCGGTGAAGTTGCCCTGTGTGTATGTAGAAATTGTGCCATCCTCGAGGTCTTCCTCGATATGCTCGCACTTGTACTCCTGACCATCAGCCTTGAACTCTGCGAGAGCCTCAGCCTTTGACACTTCGCGGCGAACGACAGCTTCGTTCTTCTTAGCGAGTTCCTTCATCTTAGCCTCAATCTTGGGGAAGTCGTTCTCACTGATAACATCGCCCTGCTTCGGCATAACGTCGTAGAAGAAGCCGTTCTCCACAGCCGGACCAAAGCCGAACTGAATGCCAGGATAGAGTTCCTTCAGCGCCTCAGCCAAGAGGTGGGCAGAAGTATGCCAGAAAGTGTGTTTGCCTTCCTCGTCCTCAAACTTGTAAAGAGCGATAGTAGCATCCTCGTTGATAGGACGGTTGAGTTCAACGGTTTCGCCATTGACACCGCAAGATACAACGTTGCGAGCGAGAGCCGGCGAAATGCTCTCGGCGATTTGTAACCCCGTCACGCCCTGTTCATACTCACGAACAGAACCATCAGGAAAAGTGATTTTAACCATAACAAATTAGTTTTATTTAATCAAATTGTTTACAAAGGTATACTTTTATTTTTACATAGAACTATTTTTCCGAAAAAATATAAACTTTTTTATTTGTAATGAAATATCCTGCTATTTACTTACTAATAACACATCTTTTTATTATGCCCAGTTTGTTTGCCATTCACAGAAATAATAATTAATTTTGCATATTAATCTCCAATACATAGAGACGGCAAATCTCACAAATACTGACAACAGAACTCACAAGTATAAACAATTAATCATATACATATATATTACGACAATGGCAAAGATAAAGATCGAGACACCGAAGGGCGACATCATCGTGCGCCTCTACGACGACACCCCGAAACATCGTGACAATATGCTGAAGCTCGTTGAAGAGGGCTTCTACAACGGAACGCTGTTCCATCGCGTCATCAAGGACTTCATGGTGCAGGGCGGCGACCCCGACAGCAAGAATGCGCCAAAGGGCAAGCAGCTTGGTGCAGGCGGACCCGACTACACTATTGAGGCTGAGTTCACACCTACACACTTCCACAAGCGCGGAGCTCTTGCTGCAGCACGCTTAGGCGACGAGGTAAACCCCAACAAGGAGTCAAGCGGCAGCCAGTTCTACATCGTGCTCGGCGAGAAGTACAACCAGGGACAGCTCAAGCAGATGGAGAAGCAGATGAAGCAGAACCAGGAGACCATCACCTTTAACGACCTTGTGACCTACTACAAGAAGGAGATTATGGAGATGCGCAAGAACCGCGACCGCGCCGGACTGCAGGAGATGCAGGAGCGCCTTATGAAGGAGGCGAAGGAGATATGCAAGCAGAATCCCGTTGGCTTCAGCGCAGAGCAGATGGAGGCTTACACGACTGTTGGCGGCACTCCGTTCCTCGATGGCGAGTACACCGTGTTCGGAGAGGTAGAGGAAGGACTGGACGTTGTAGACGCTATACAGAACGTCGACACCGACCGCGCCGACCGTCCTACTGAGGACATCGCCATGACTATCACACGTATTGACTAACAATTCATTATGACACCGACAGAAGAGAAAGCACTTACCGTATACAAAGCAAGTGCGGGTAGCGGAAAGACATTCACGCTATCCGTAGAATACATAAAACTGCTCATCAAGAACCCGATGAGTTTCCGTTCGACACTCGCTGTGACGTTTACGAACAAAGCTACTGAGGAGATGAAGACACGTATCCTCAGTCAGCTTTATGGTATATGGAAGCAGCTCCCGAAGTCGAAAGATTATATAGAAAAGATAAAGAGCGAACTTGGTGTGACCGAACAGTTTATGTCCGATCGCGCCAAGATCGCTCTTTTTAATATTGTACACAACTACAGCTACTTCCGCATCGAGACCATCGACTCGTTCTTCCAGAGCGTGCTGCGCAATCTTGCACGCGAACTCGACCTCACGGCCAACCTGCGCATCGAGCTTAACGACCGACAGATTGAAAGCATCGCCGTCGACGAGATGATCGACGAACTGGGCGAAAAGGACGAGCTACTGAAGTGGATTCTCGGCTATATAAAGGAGAACATCGACGACGACAAGAACTGGAACGTCATCGGCTACATAAAGTCGTTCGGCGAGAACATCTTCCGCGAGTTCTACAAGACAAAGAGCAAGGATCTTAACACATTGCTGCACGAGAAGGGCTTCTTCGAGCAGTATACCAAGCGCATCAGAACCATACGCGACGAAGCCGAAGAGGAACTGAAAAGCGTTGCGGCGGAGTTCTTCGAGGCGCTCGAAACGGAAGGCGTTGACATCGCCGACCTCAGCTACGGCAAGTCGGGACCTGCCGGCTACTTCATCAAACTGCAGAACGGACAATACGACGAGAGCATTATCACGGGCAGAGTGCAGAAGGCGCTCGACGAAGGCTCAGCCGACTGCTGGACGAAGAAGAGCGCACCGCAATCGCTGCGCCACTTCGCCGAGGAGACCATCGTGCCGCTTCTCGAAAAGGCAGAATCTACGCGCAAGAGCAACTGGAAGATGTACGCATCGGCGGTGCTCACGCTGAAGCATCTCAACCAGCTGCGCCTGCTCAACAGCATTGAGCGGAAGGTGCGCGAGATGAACGTCGAGGCAAACCGCTTCCTGCTCAGCGACACCCACACCCTACTCCACTCGCTCATCAAGGACACCGACTCGCCGTTCATCTTCGAGAAGATAGGCTCGCATCTGGAGAACGTGATGATCGACGAGTTCCAGGACACGAGCACCGTGCAATGGCAGAACTTCAAGGTGCTGCTCGAGGAGTGCATGAGCCACAGCGAAGAGCACGGCAACCTGATTGTGGGCGACGTGAAACAGAGCATCTACCGCTGGCGTTCGGGCGACTGGCGTATGCTGAACAACATCAAGGGCGAATTTCCGCAGGTGAGCGACATGCTCGACATACGCACGCTGACGCACAACTACCGTTCGTCGCGCCGCGTCATCAACTTCAACAACGCTTTCTTCGAGCGTGCCGCCGAGATAGAGTTCGACGATCTTAAGGAGTGCTGCGGCGAGGACGACATGCAGCTTGCCGAACAGCTGAAGAGTGCGTATGCCGACGTGTGCCAGCAGGTGCCCGACAAGCGCGAGGACTCCGGATACGTACACATCGAGCTGCTTCCGCAGGACGACTACACCGACATCACGCTGAACAAGACGGTCGAGACAGTAGACCATCTGATAGAACTCGGCGCCGACCCGTCTGATATAGCCATCATCGTGCGCTCGAACAACACCATACAGCAGATTGCGGAGCACTTCGCCTGTGTGCGTCCCGAACTGAAGATTGTGTCTGACGAGGCTTTCCGTCTCGACAACTCTACGGCGCTGAACATCCTCGTAGCGGCGATGCACTCGCTGACGCACCAGGACGATAAGCTGACACGGGCGTACATCGCAAAGGCTTACCTCACAAAGGTGAAGGGCGTAGACCTCGATGCTGCCAACCGCATGGTTTCTACCGAGGAGGGCGTAGAGGAAGCGTTGCCTGCCAGCTACCTCGACCACAACGACGAACTGCTCGTGATGCCTATCTACGAACTTGCCGAACGTCTTTACAAGATATTCAGTCTTGAGCGCATCATGGGCGAAGACGCCTACGTATACGCCTTCTTCGACTGCCTCACCAGTTTCCTCACCTCAAACACAGCCACACTCGACGACTTCGTTGAGGAGTGGAACGAGAACTTCGCATCGAACACCATCCAGGCACGCTCTATCGACGGCATTCGCCTTATCACCATACACAAGAGTAAGGGTCTGGAGTTCAAGCACGTCATCATTCCGTTCTGCGACTGGCGCATGGAGAAGACCAACACTATATGGTGCGAGCCTACGGAGGCTCCGTTCAACGAGCTGCCGCTTGTGCCGGTAGACTTCAGCGCAAAGCAGATGATGGGCACTATATACGAGCGCGACTACATCGTGGAGCATCTGCAGAACTGCGTAGACAACCTCAACCTGCTCTACGTGGCGTTCACCCGCGCCGAGCGCAGCCTCATCGTATTCGCACGCCGCGGCAACGCATCGCTGCGTTCGTACGTGATAGAGGAAGCGATAAGCGACATGCAGCTGCCCGACTGCTCGCTCGAAGGCGACCTCAACACCTCACCATCTCAACACCTCTCAGGGGGTGCACTTGTCTCAAGTGCACCAACCAATCTCAACACCTCAACACCAGACCACATCACCCTTACTTACGGCGAGATAGACACCACCAAGGAGAAGAAAAAGGCTGAGGAGCCGAACATCTTCACACCGCACGTAGAGAACATCCTGCTGCCGATGAAGACCTACGCCTCGAACGTAGAGTTCAAGCAGAGCAACAAGAGTCGCGACTTCATCAACGACGAGGCTGACGACGAGCAGGCAGAGCAGCAGTCGTACATCAAGACGGGTCTGCTGCTCCACTATCTGTTCTCGAACATCGAGACCGTCGACGACGTAGACAGCTGTCTGCACGACATGGAGATGGAAGGTCTGTTCGACGAGAGCGTCATCACGCCGAACAAACTGAAGAACATGCTGCACAAACGCTTCTCTAACCCGAAGGTGAAGGAGTGGTTCGGGGGCGGCTGGACGCTCTTCAACGAGTGTTCCATCCTCAGCTACGACCCCCACACCGACAAGCTGACGGAGCACCGCCCCGACCGCGTGATGAAACGCGGCGACGAGGTGCAGATCGTCGACTTCAAGTTCGGCAAGCCGCAGCCCGAGCACACCGACCAGGTGCAGCGCTACATATCGCTCACGCACGACATGGGCTACACCGACGTGAAGGGCTACCTCTGGTACGTCTATTCGGACAACATCGTTGAAGTTTAACAAAAAAGGAAAACAACATGAACAAGACATTCTTAGAATATGTCGCAGAAGATATAATCGGCAAGTACGGCACCGACCTCTCGCGCATCGCCGTGGTATTCCCGAACAAGCGCGCCGCTCTGTTCCTCAACGAGCATCTTGCGCGCATTGCGGGTCAGCCCGTATGGAGTCCTGCCTACATCACTATCAGCGACCTCTTCCGCCAGCATACCGACCTCAAGCCAGCCGACCCTATAAAGCTGATATGCGACATACACAAGTCGTTCACGAAGTGTACGGGCATCGACGAGACGCTCGACCATTTCTACGGCTGGGGACAGCTGCTGCTTGCCGACTTCGACGACATCGACAAGAACATGGCAGACGCTGACAGCATATTCTGCAACCTTAAGGACATTCACGAGCTCGACGACATATCTTATCTCGACGACGAGCAGAAAGAGATGCTGAAGCGCTTCTTCGCCAACTTCAGCGACGACATCGAGTCGGAACTGAAGAAGCGCTTCCTCAGTCTGTGGTCGCACTTCGGCGACATCTACCACGACTACAACCGCCGCCTCACCGAGCAGGGCATAGGCTACGAGGGCGCCATATATAGAAAGGTGGCAAGCGAGGAGACGCTCCACCTAAAGTACGACAAGTATCTGTTCGTAGGCTTCAACCTCATACAGAAGGTGGAGCGTGTGCTGTTCAGCCGACTGATGAAGGAGGGCAAGGCGAAGTTCTACTGGGACTTCGACGAATACTACATGCCGACAGCCAGAGCACAGCAGTCTGCTTCGGTTCCGAACAACACAGCGTCGTTCGCCGCTTACCTAACCGACTTCCCAAACGAGCTCGACAACACCGACCGCAACATCTACGCCAACATGCGCCGACCGAAACGCATACGCTTCATATCCTCGCCCACAGAGAACGCGCAGGCGCGCTTTGCGAGCAACTGGCTTCTTGAGAATGACCGCTACAAGGCTGGCCGTAAGACAGCCGTCGTGATGTGCGACGAGAGCATACTGCTGCCCATAATGCACAGTCTGCCGCCCGAAGCCGACAAGGTGAATATCACGAGCGGTTTTCCGCTCGCCATGACGCCCGTAGCGTCGCTCGTGATGCTGCTCTTCGACCTCTACACGCTCGGCTTGCGCAAGAAGGGCACCGCCTTCAACCCCCACTACCTTAAGAAGCTCATGGCGCATCCCTACGCACGCCACCTCCAGGAGGTGCACTTAAAGGAGATGAATGATGTGCACTTAAAGGGGGTGCACTTAAAGGGGGTGCACTTGTCTCAAGTGCACCAAGAAAAAGAAATGCACCAAGAAGGAATTGCGGCACTTCTGCGCCACATTGCCACACTCGTGAAGCAAGTTGGCATAGCCACAAAGCAGGAGGGCGATGCACTCACGCAGGAGTCGGTGTTCCGCATGTTCACCATACTCAACCGCCTCGCGGCATTAGCAGACAGTGGCGACCTCCTCGTCGACAACACCACGCTGCGCCGACTGGTGTCGCAGCTCGTAGGCGCAGCGTCGATACCGTTCCACGGCGAGCCGGTTGTGGGCGTGCAGATAATGGGTGTGCTCGAGACGCGCAACATCGACTTCGACAACGTGCTGCTGCTATCGTGCAACGAAGGCAACATGCCGAAGGGCGTCAACGACTCGTCGTTCATACCCTACTCCATACGCAAGGCGCACGGACTCACCACCATCGACAACAAGGTAGCTATCTACTCCTACTACTTCCACCGACTGCTGCAGCGCGCCGGCGACATCACCATCGCCTACAACAACTCTACCGACAACGGACACACCGGCGAGATGAGCCGCTTCATGCTGCAGCTGCTCGTGGAGAGCGGACAGAAGATAGACCACTACAGTCTGACGGCGAAGAACCAGCCGACGCCGCTGATGCCGAAAGCCATAGAGAAGGACGAGACTGCCCTCAGCAAGCTCGAGGAGATGAGCCGCCTCTCGCCATCGGCTATCAACACATACATACGCTGCAAACTGGCGTTCTACTACCAGTACATAGCGCACATAAAGGAACCTGACAGCGACCCCGAGACTATCGACAACCGCATGTTCGGCAACATCTTCCACCGCGCAGCTTACCTTATATATAAAGACATCACCGACCATAGTCCGGTTATTGAGAAGGCTCACATACAGGCTTATCTCAGCAACCGCAAACTGCTGGCAAGTGTCGTAGACCGCGCTTTCGAGGAGGAGGAATGCAAGACCAACAACGGACTGCAGATTATCAACCGCGAGGTGATAATCGAGTATATCACCAAACTGTTGAAGATAGACCAGCAGCTCTGCCCGTTCTCAATCCTCGCTATGGAGGAAGAAGCGAAGGTGTACACACAGCTGTCGTTCACCATCCCCTCAGGGAGCGCACTTAAAGGGGGTGCACTTAAAGGGGGTGCACTTGTCTCAAGTGCACCAGACAAACACTACAACCTCACCATCGGCGGCATCATCGACCGACTCGACGTCGTCACCGACAAGCAGACCGGCAAGCGCCGCATACGCGTAGTCGACTACAAGACGGGCAACAAGCCGTCGAGCGCGATAAAGAGCATCGAGGAGGTGTTCGATCCGAAGAACATCGCCAGCAAACACTCCAACTACTTCCTGCAGGCGATACTCTACTCGCTCATCGTGAGCCGTTCAAAGGAGTGGAACGCCGCTAACGACGCCGTCAGCCCCGCGCTGCTCTTCATAAAGCAAGCCGCAACCAACGACTACGACCCGACGCTCTGCATCGACAAACACCCGATAAGCGACGTAACGGTCTACGAGGAGGAGTTCCTCACAAAACTGAAGGAAACCGTAGCCGACATGTATTCCCCCGACGCCGCCTTCACGCCCACTGACGACAGAAAGAAGTGTGAGCTTTGCCCGTACAGAATGTTGTGCGGACTATAGTAACTCTTTTGCAAAAGTCATCGTCACCCGTACGCAATCCGATCGGACGGCGAACGCAATCCGATCGGACGGCGGACGCAATCTGATCGGGCGGCGGACGCGAACGGTGACGTTTCGACGGAAACAATGAATGTTCTTGAGTTAATTATTGGAAAAGGACATCTCAAAAACTACGAATAGAATTCCACTTATTCAATTCATTGGCATGATGTTTGCAATAAACAAAATACCACTAAGCCCTTTTGCCAAAAGTTATTATTTATCTAAATTGGAATTTATGGAAAAGACTGAATTATTTGTTTGCAGATGTCATGATGTCAGCCACCAGTTGGTTTTAGAGACCCTTGAAACGGAAGAAGACGAGGAACACGTTGTTTATGGATGTTTCCATCTTGTTCATCTTGAATTTTGGGATAAACTGAAAAGTGCTACTAAATATCTCTTTGGCAGAAAGCGTAAGGATGGTGATTTCGACGCGTTGTTGTTACGCCCTGAAGATGCTGACAGACTGGCATGGTTTGCCAACTATTTGGATGGTGGAGTTTCGGCTATAGATAAGGCCGTCGCTCCCTTCGGTTTCACATTCTGCAGCAAAGAGAATGTGTATGAAGTGGCCCTTGAAGCTTATCAATACACGCTCAACGACGGAAGCGTGAAGACCGAGTACGAGATGTCGGTATGTGTGTCCATTAAGCCTGGCAACATCTTCTACCGACTCTATCGCACAGCCAAATATCTATCCGGCTACTGCTCCTGCTACTGCGACTTCGACTCCTTTGAGTTTATGCCGACTGATGCTGCTAAGCTTCATCGTATGGTGAGCGAATTGAGAGCATGTTAAGATGGCAGAAGAGCAGCCCCTGCTTCAATGCCATGAAAGAATATTCTTGTTTAAGCAACTATTACCCCATAAAATAAATTCTTAAACATCTCCCAAATAATAATAATATTTCCACGGTAGGCAGAGAGCTTGCCGTGGATTTTTCCTATTGTTCGGGCAGGAGCACCACGCCCACACGAACCTTTGCGCCACAATGAGGACAGAAGGTGGTGGTGCTGATGGTGGGTTGTGCGTCTTCTCTATTTTCATTTTTCTCCTCTTTATCTTTTTCTGTAAAAGATAATTCCGTTTCTTCCTCGTCAGTTGGGAAGAACATATCGCGAGGGTCCATGTCAAGAGCCATTGCTATGCGGTATACAGACGCAGTTGTAAGCGATTTGTTCCGCAAAAATTGCGCCATTGACTGTGAGCTCATGCCGCAGGCTTCGGCAAAAGCGTTTGTACCCAACCCTAATTTCTGCATGAGTTTGCGAAGATTTATTTCCGATTTTGGTCTTTGTTTTGTCTCCATAAATAATAATCATATAAAGTTATAAATCAATTTATTGCAAAGGTAATAAATTGATTTGGTATGAGCATTTATGGTAATACAATTTTTTTTCATTAGTGTCCCATTATAATTGGGACACTAATGTTTTTGCTTATGAAAAGAATAATAAGAGTTCTGATGAATGTCATTTACCGGCTTGATATCTTTCACAAGATGTTAAATAAGATAATTCTTGTTAAACGAATCATATCTTATCTCTCATGTTTATACCTTTGCACGCAAATTTTAATAATCCAAAGGATAACATTGTTTAATAAAAAAGAGAAAAACATGAGAGAAGATACAGAAAAATCGGTAGTCTGCAACCATCATCGAATAAGCTTCTTGGGATTGCTCGTCACTTTAGGCATAGTGTTTGGCGACATCGGAACATCACCCCTATATGTGATGAAGGCCATCCTGCACACAGGCGAAACCATCAACGAGAGCACCATACTGGGCGCATTATCCTGCATCATCTGGACACTCACTCTGCAGACCACCATCAAATACGTATGCGTGGCGCTGCGTGCCGACAACAATGGCG
>ENA-ORMX01001280-ORMX01001280.1-human-gut-metagenome-genome-assembly--contig:-NODE-1280-length-16747-cov-214.941828_pt1 | contig 16747 bp, 6 predicted proteins | sample MGYA00242108_ERZ509007 | MGnify/ENA primary metagenome ERZ509007 (study PRJEB26280, sample SAMEA2338745) | human gut metagenome | biome: human gut; feature: human-associated habitat; material: faeces...
ATGCCAAGCCAGCGTATGACCATAAATCGTCATATCTGCATCTTTCGCATTCTTGACGAACTCCTTGACTAACGAAAAATCCATACTGCCATCATCTTTCACACAAGAAGCCATTTTCATGGCATTACCAGCAGTCATTTCATTGAAATTGCTACCAGCAAGACAATATACAAGTTCCTGCTTGTTGAATTGGGCTGCTTCGAGCGCAATGCCCAACTTAAAGTCGGGATTGCACTTGCCGGCAGCTTTCATATCTTCCATGTATTTCTTCAAAGGCTCGTAGTTGTTCAGATACTGATAATCCTTCAAATTCTTGGTCATATCAGTTCTGTACTCCGAGAACTTGTCATCAGCACAAGAAGACAAAGCCAAGAGAGCCATCAAGCCTAAACCTAAATTAATATTTTTCAATTTCATAATAATCAAATTATTAGAATGATACTTATCTATCAAGAATAGTACTACTTGATATACTTAGGACTGAAAGTAACAACACCATTGGTGTTACCACGAGTCTCGGCAACGAACTGATCGGATGTTTCCAAAGCAATACCAGAACCGAAATCAACCTTGTAATTGAGAGTCAGGATGTCACGATCCTTGTTACCCCAAGCCAACTTAGCTCCCTTTTCTACAAACTTTCCTGAACCAGAAGCAGTCATGCCCTCTGTATCAGAAGTAACGGTACAATTACCATTATCATCGAACGTAAGTTTCAAGTTGCAAGTGACCTTAGAGCCGTCAGCTTTATTTACAGAGACTTCGAAATTACATTCCTTCAAACTCTTGGTTGTAATTCGACTCACTTCATCCTTTTCAAGAGTTGCACCTTCACGCTTTACCTCATGAGTTTGTCCATTCTCTGTAATCTTGTCAGTTCCTCTACGGAAATAATAGCCATCCCATGGATTCATAAACCTAACACAATAAAGGATATAATCCTTAGGAACAACAGACCAAGCTGAAGCATCAGTACGAACAGGAGTTGTACCTGCAACGGCAGGAGAACCCGAAAGAATAGAATCGGCTCCCACCATTTCCTTGATGCGAACTGGGATTACATATGTATTCTTTGCACAATCAGGGTTAGCAAAGAAAGCATCCTCCAACTTAACCTGAAGACGTCCCTGCAATTTTCCATTATACGCAACCGTCTTGGTAGGAATTGTATAATAATTGCTAGGCATTGGCTTTACAGGAGTGACTCCATCCTCAAAATACAGATTGTCACACAATGAATTATCAACATCTACATTCAATGTGATGTTTTTTCCATTATATGCTCCACCCATTGTAGATACGATATACAATACATGATTGTTATCATCCGTATTATCGCGATTCTCATCATTGCCTAAGACTACAGAACGTTCGATATACTGATAAGGATAATATACAGTAGTACCGCCCTCATAATCAGGAAATTCTTGGTCGCCATTCTCACAAGAGTTAAAGCCTAAAGCCAAGATTCCCAATGCAGCCATGGACAAATATTTGCTTATCTTCATTGTTTTCATCATTTTAAATATTAGTCGTTATTATTTTACTTCCCAGCCCTTATTCTGCTGCAAGTTGCTCCACTTCAACATTTCGCTCTGTGGTATAGGACCGTAATACATGTAATCTTTATAGCTGCGATCCTCAACCTTCATGTCTTTGTATGATGGGACACCAGCCTCTGAAGTGATTTCAACACCACGCACAGCCTCATTTAGAGGAGCTTTCCAACGGCGAAGGTCACTAAAGCGCTTATTTTCAAAACAAAGTTCCAAACGACGCTCGTTGCGAATCAACTCACGCATTTTCTCTTTGCTACCAGCGCACTCATCCAAGTATGGATCCTCGCCAAACTCGCCAACTCCGGCACGCTGACGGATTGCCTTGATTACATCGTAAGCTGAGTAGTTGTGAGATCCCTTACCCTGTGGTCCCCAAGCCTCGTTGGCAGCCTCAGCGTAATCGAGGAATATCTCAGTATAGCGAATATACACAGGATAATGATACTGAGCATTCTTTGAATTAGGGTCAGGATTACAATCCTCACGCAACAGCTTTTTCATGTAATAGCCTGTACGAGTAGAATTGGAAATCTTATTCAAACCATCATTGTTATTAGCCGTCGTAATGTCTGTATGAATGGTCTTTCCCTTATAAGTACTACCATCATGAATGATATAAAGGTCAAGACGAGGATCTCGATTGCTGTAAGGATTCAACTTATCATACTCAGAACGAGCATCGGTGATAGGATAACCATTTACAGCAGGGAATGCATCGACCAGATTCTGAGTTGGGTTGATTCTACCCTTACCATAAAGAGACGGAGGGAAATTATCTGATTCTTGGTTCAGACCAAGATCCCAGTCATCAGAACCATTGGTACGACTGCCACGCCAAAGAATTTCAGCAGGACAAGCACCTGAGCCAAGCGCATCGATTTCTCTAGTTTGCATAAACCAATTATTACCTGTAGCAGACAAACCATTCACACCATTGATACGGTCAAGAACGGTAGCTGCATCGTCAGCAGCCTTAGCATAATCCACGTTTGTACCTTCAGAGAAAGCAGGACTAGCTGCAAGCAAAGATACCTGTGAGCGAATAGCCTCAGCAATACGACCGCTGATACGACCACGCATAATGGTACCAAACACACGGTTGTAGTCTCCTGCGGTCTTTACTCCGATTTCCTTATACTTGGCAGGAACAGCGTTATCATCAGTCAAATCATTGTAATCAAGAGGGAGAAGCTTGGCAGCCTCGTCCAAATCGCTATAGATTTGATCCAAGCACTCTTGGAATGTATTACGTGGCTTGTTGAAATCATCAGTAGAAGTCTCTGGTTCTGTCAAATTAGGAACGCCAAGCAGTTTGCCATCGGCTGTCCATCCACCATGATTCATCAAAAGATAATACAAGTTGAGAGCTCTCAAAGCATAAGCTTCACCTTTACGGCTATCACAATACATCTTACGGGCATTCTCGTCCTTTGCCCAGTTTACCTTATCTACCTCCTGAAGGAAGATATTGAGATATTGGATACAAGCACGACCACTTGTCCATTTAGACATAGGATCGTTATTAGCAGTCCAAGAACCTGTAGCCATCTTGAGAAAGCCATTTGTCAAGTCATTGCTTACAGCGTCATCTGTAGCAACATCAGTAACACTCTTCGTATTGTAAGGAAGCATCGCATAACCATATCCCAATAGTCCCTGAGCGTATGTTGGCTCATTGTAAATCTCATCCAAGCCACGGTTGTTTTCATCTGCAGGCTCGAAGAGATCTGAGCAAGAAGCCAAGGTAAGCGACATTGCTGCTAATATAAATATATTTTTTACTTTCATTTCTTTCTACATTTTAAAATGATTAGAATGTTGCCTTCACACCTATATTATAATAGCGTGTCTGAGGCGCAGACCCAACGTTCATCTCTAAGACTTCGCGCTCTCCTGAAATGGTAAGCAAGTTAGCTCCGCTTACGTATGCCGACAACCCCTTAAGCCATGTCTTTTGGAACAAAGAACTAGGCAAGTCGTAAGTTATCTGGACCTTAGCCAAGCGGAAAGCATCCGTCTTGTACATCCAGAAGTCTGATGTCTGGAAGTTGTTGTTACCATCAAGAGATGTCAAACGAGGATAGGTTGCAGTCTCTTTGGTTTCCTCTGTCCATCGGTTACGAACTACAGCAGAATATTTGCTATCGCCCTTTACCCACCAATAAGAATTATTCTTGACTCCCCAAGCACCGAAGTTACCGGTACCAAGAGCGAAGAAGGTAAAGTTCTTCCACTTAGCTGTAAGATTGACACCAAGCGTGAATGGTGCTCCGTACCAACCACCCTTACCCAAGAAGACTTGGTCGTATTGGTCAATTTTATTATCACCATTTACATCCACATACTTGATGTCACCAGGTTTAACTGTTCCACCAAAATAGCTTTGGTCTGGAGAATTTTTGACTTCCTCCTCGCTTTGGAAGAGACCTGCGCTCTTGTAGCCCCAAATGCCATCAAGTGCCTTTCCTTGTCTGTTCTGATACTGCTCTACGTTGTTCTCATCTCGTTTGGTAGCCTTGGTTGTATAGTAAGTACCTGTCACACCAAGTGAGAGATCCACATCACCTACCTTCTTATTGAAGTTGGCAGCGAAATCAAATCCTACTCTACTATTATTGTTGTAATTAAGTACAGGCATAAACGAAGCCGCTGGATAACCAGTATTCAAATGAGATGGATAGAATGTTGGCGAAGAGATGATATAACCCTCCATCGAATTGATGAAGAAACTTGCATCCAATGTCACCAATTTCTGCCACAAGGATGTCTTGAAATTCAGAGACAACTCTTTGCGCTTGATAAAATCAAGGTCTTTGTTCTCACCTCTTTTTGAATAGGTGTATTTATCGCTAGATCCATCATACCATCCATAGCCGTAATCAGAAGTCCAAATACTCTGATAGAGATAGTAGCGATTGTCACCACTTGCTATATCAATATCCTCATTGATAATACTACCTGATACACTAATCATCATGTCATCTACCACCTTGGAATTCTTCAAGAAAGACTCATTCTTGAGTCTCCAACCCAAAGAAAGTGATGGTGAGAGAGCCTCACGATGACCTGGAGCCAACTGGGCAGAGTGGATAGCAGCTAATCCGAAATCTGCGTAATACTTCTGGGCATAATTGTAAGAAGCATCGAATGCAAGATTGGCACTAGAGTTCTTATGATACTGTCCAGACTTCGACTGCTGGAAGCCAGAAGCTATCAACATTGCCGACAGATTGTGAACCTTGTTGAAAGTATTGTTGTAGTTTAACTGACCAGAGAAAAGCATGGTCTGGTTATCTGTACTTCCGCTGATGTTCTGGTTGCCAGACTTTTTATCCTCACCTTCCTTCTTCAATGCGACAATCATATCCTTGCCATCGATGTTAGCCCATGTTGGGATATAAACAGCATAGCTATTATCGAAAGAAGTATTATAAGAGGTGGCATAGTCAACTGCGAAATGAGTCTCGAAAGACAAGCCCTTCAACACCTTGTGCAAGTTGATATTGACACCCGTATCAAACTGGAATTGACGACTAGTAAATTTACTACTTCCTGCAGAATAGATATCAGCAAAAACATTAGAGGAGTTTGCCTGAGTACCAGCAAGGAAGTATTTGCCATCTACCAACTTCGCAACGCTCATCAAGTCCCAAGCAGCCTTAGCATTAGGGGCTATCATATCTGTGGAGATAAGAGGAGCTGCATTCTGTGGAAAATTAGGACGCCAAGTAGAAGCAGCTTCCCAGTAATTACCCTTTGCAGAATGAGAATCATAGAAGGTTGCACTGGAGTTGACCCAAGCCTTAATATCATCAGTAATGTCTATATCCACATTACCACGAACGCTGAAGCGCTGGGTATTATTATTCTTAGCCTCACCAAACTTGAAATAATCGCCCTGGCGATAATAGTTGATATTGCTATAGAAGTGAGCTCGCTTACCACCACCGCTGATTTCTGCAGTAGCCTCATAACGGCTGTTCATCTTTCTGAGATAATCAGAAGAATAGAAATCGAGATTAGGATAACGATAAGGGTTCAAACCTGCTCCATGATTATAGATGTCCTCAGTAGAATAAAGCTCAGACAGACCATCATTACGACGAGCCTCGTTATAGAGAGTCATATACTCTGCACTGCTAAGATACTCAGGATAAGACATTGCTACATTCAAACCTGCATTAGCCTGCACCTCGACCTTCAAGCCGTCATTATGACCACGCTTGGTGGTTATGACTACAGCACCCTTGGCAGCCTTGCTACCATAGAGCACCACAGCCTGCGCACCCTTGAGGAAAGAAATCTGTGCAATCTCACTTGGTTGAACGTTGTTAGCTTCGCGAGGCACACCATCTACCAAGACGAGATAACCAGCGTTGTCGGCATCCATACCCCAGAGAGAATTGCCATTCCAACCACCTACATAACCTTGCATATTGTCGAGGCTATAAGTATGGTAGTTCTTCTTCATCAAGTTCTCTACATCGACTACAGACACACCGCCCAAGAGGTCATCCTTGGCTACCTTTCGGTAAGCCACCTGAACCATCTCCTTGTCGGCACTGGCTGTGTCGGATTCGCTTGTCTGTGCAGTCTTGGCATTGGCACCAAGAGGAGCCAAAGCCACAAGACTTGCTACAAAAAGCTTATAATTATATGATTTGAATATTGAATTCATACTATCATTATTCATTTAGTATTACTAATTTATAATTTTAAACCTTACCAGCCTGGATTTTGTCTAAACTCTGGATAGAGCTGAGTCTCCTTGATTGGCAATGGGAACCAATAGTGCTTGGTACCGAAATTACGAGTCAATATCAACTCTCTACGATAATTGGCAACCTGAGCGTCCTTAGGATCATGCTTCGTATAGAAGTCTGCACTTTCCACACGGTCAAACTCCTGTGAGAATTTTTGATTATATGGTGCCTCTGTCAAAAGCAACCAACGCTGCAAGTCACAAAAACGGAATCCTTCGAAAGAAAGTTCTACCTCACGCTCACGACGAACCTCATCCATGAACTTATGGTTGTCTGCAACAAATTCTGGAGCAACATGACCAGCACCACAACGGTCGCGAAGAGTATTAATTGCATCTTCTGCGGTCTTACCAAAGTTTGAAGACTTACCAGAAGCACCACCGAATGCAGCACAAGCCTCTGCATACATCAAGTATATGTCTGCAAGACGCATATATGGCAAATAGCAGTGGAAAGCTGCACCCCAGTCGTAATCTTTATCCACTTCATTACAAGTATGAGGCACCAACTTCTGAATGAAATAACCCGTACGGCTTGCATTTGCTACTGGGCGCATATTACCACCCGTATATAATTGGCAATACTGTAAATCTGCATACTGACCAGGTGATCCGTTCAAATACTTAAAACCATCAAAGACGATATCGTGGTAGAAACGGGGATCACGATTTTTGAAAGGATGGGCAGGGTCGAAACCAGACTTTGGATTAAGTACATACTGACCATTCTCAACCAAATAGATTGGTTCTCCATTAGCCATTCCATAAGCCTCTACAAGGTTGGCCGTAGGTTGGTGAATGACATTATCATGAGCAACGACTTTCTGTACCTTAGGGCCAAAGACCTTAGAGGTGTTCCAGTTTGAGCCATTAAAATCAGCAGATGGACCACGGAAGATAGCTTCAACCGTTCCAGGCATTTTCCAGTTCTGCTTCTTGGTATAGAATATATCAGAAAAACAGCTATTGGCATCAGCAGATTTCTCATGATTATAGATGTCTGAGTACTTAAACTCTGCCAATGCATATTGTGTCTGACCAGCTTCCACAAGAGAGAGCAGTTCACCAAAAACCTCAGCTGCCTTCTTAGCATATTCTTGATCATAATCATAAGTCTTGCCATTCTTGCTGGCACCAGTCTGCGCACCATTCTTCATCAAAGGACTAGCAGCCCAAAGATAGGTTTTACCAAGATAACCAAGAGCCATGATCTTATTGATGCGAAGATCATTCTTACCTTGTGTGGCAGCACCTGCAGAAGTCTTATCCCAATTAATAGGCAACAAATCGGCAGCCTTGCGGAAATCTGCTGCCGCTTTATCAGCGCATTCCCGATAAGAAAGGCGTGGCAAATTCAGCTCGGCATTGGCATCGAGATAAGTATCCACATAAGGCATACCACCAAAATACTCCATCATTTCCTCATGCCACCATGCACGGAAGAAATAGAGCTGACCCTCTATCAGTTTTTTCTCTTCAGCACTTCCAGTCACAAACTTGTCGATATTCTGTAAACCGAGATTACATTTTCTGATGCAATACCACGCATGGTTCCAAATACCGTGTGCGAACTTATCTGTGGAAGTAGAAGAACCATCACGCTTTAGCCAGTTACCAGTAGATTCCCATGCACGGAAGTTACCTAAATCAACCTGATGGGTCATTCTATTATCAGCCTCTGGATTGAAGATTTCATCATCGCCCCAGTTCCATGAAGGACAATAATTACATTTCTCTTTATCAGGGATACAGTTGTATATTTCCTCAACGAAACCTTGGAAATTACGGAAATTGGCAAAGGCATCGTCTGCAGAAACTGTTGAGTCTGGCTCCTTGTCCAAGTAGTCTTGACAAGAACTCAGCGAAGTACCGAGAGCCAGCGAGACGCATCCCGTCAACAATAATGTCTTTATCTTATTTTTCATCTGAATATTTTTTTTATAATTACAATGAGAATTTAACACCTAAGTTGAAGCGGCGAACCGTAGGGTATGCTCCCAACCAGCCACCACCACCGAGGTTTGCCTCACGGTCATCAGGCATACGAGTCCAGAGCCAGAGGTTATTACCATTCAAGTAAACCTTGAGGTAGTTTACGCCTAATGCCTTAATCCAACCCTTGGTCCAGGTATAAGCAATCTCGACATTCTTCAAACGAATGTAAGAGCCATCATACATATACTGTGTACCATCGAAGTAACTTGAAGCAGTGGCACCCCAACGAGGGAGGATACATTCTGCATTGGTTTGATTCTTATTCCACCAAGTACCAATATCATAAACATTATCAAGTTTATTACCAAAGCTTCCCAATCCTACGTCACGGGTCACATTAGTTACTCCATAGAACTGAGCGAAAGCAGAGAACCCCTTCCATTCGAAACCAATAGTAGCATTATAGGTGTTCTGCGGACTACTACTATAACCTACAGGAGCCGAGTCCTTGCTATCAACAACACCATCACCATTGAAATCAACAATGTAATAGTCACCAACCAAACGGTGATTGTCATTGGAGTCATGCGCCGGAGAACCTATCAAATCATCAATATTATTGATAAAGCCCCTATCTATATAAGAGCGATACTGATTCATGGCAAATCCTGCCTCCTTTTGATAATTTGGAGTAAGGATGGCATCATCCTTCAAAATTACCTTATTCTTGGCATGGGTCATATTGAAATTACCCCAGAGTCGCAAGCCATTAGCAAACACCTTATTAAGTTTCAATTCCCACTCGTAACCACTGGTACGAACCTTACCTTTATTAATAGTAGGTGCTGTCGTTCCGAAATAAGAAGGAACAGAACGGTTGGAGCCGAAAATCAAGATGTCATTACGACGATCACAGAAGAAATCCAAAGAACCAGTAATCAAGCCTCCCAAGAAACCATAATCAATACCGAAGTTGGTTTTCTTAACCTCCTCCCATTTCACATTCTCATTTCCAAGAGTGTTCTGTCGATACCATGTATAGATGCTCTCTGTATGGTCGAGATCCATCGTACTCTTGCCGCCATACGCCCACTGACTCATATACAACCAGCGACGAGAAGAATCAAATGGGTCACCTATGTTGTCATCACCAATCTCACCATAGGAAGCACGGAACTTCAACATATCGATGATGTGCTTGTCACGAAGATACTTCATGAAGTTTTCCTCAGTGATGGTCCATCCGATAGCACCTGAATTGAAGAAGGCAAAACGATTGTCCTTGCTGAACTTTTCTGATCCGTTATAGGCACCATTATACTCGATGTTATAACGACCTGCATAGCTATAGGTAGCACGGAATGCCCAGTCCTCACGGTAAGTTGGCATCACACTACCACGTGCATTCTCCTGACGTGAGAACAAGCCCATGGCTGATACATCATGCTGTCCAAACTTGCGAGCCCAGTTGAGCTGCAACTGATAGTAGAGGTTGCGAACAGTCTGGTTATTATCTACAGAACCACCTTCCGTTTTCCAGTTCACACCTTGCTGCCAATCAAACTTATTATTTCCTTCAAGTTCTTTACCATAAGTAACCTGACCTGTTTCAGGATCAATATACTTAGTCTGGGCTTCATTATTCAAGTCATTGATACCTCGTCCTGTCTCAACAAAAACATTATCCCAAGAGATAGTACCACGGAAATTCAAGCCTTTGGTTATGAAATCCAATTTCTGCTCAAGGGTAAAGTCTGTATTGATACGAGTGGTTGTAGCCTGTGCTGTACCACCGATAGCAAGATTCATTGCAGAGTTACTTACATTGGAAGCAGCTGGATAGAATCCCCATGTGCCGTCAGAATATTGTGGCAAGAACACATCTGGGGCGATGCTATAAGCACCAGCCCACTGCTGACCAATCTGCCACTCACTATTGCTCATGTTACTCCAAGGAGCTTTTCTTACGCCATTGCTACCAGCCACATTTACCTTCAAAGTAGTGCTACTTGTGATGGCAAAGTCCAAGTTACTACGAACATTGATACGATTGTATCCATAGCCAGAGTTGTAATTACGACCATTGTCATACTCACGGAAGAGGTCACCCTCATGCACGAAATCAGCAGAAGCGAAGTACTTAACGAATTTTGTACCACCACTCACGTTCACGTTGGCATTATAAGACATAGCAGACTTTTTGAAAAGTGCATCCTGCCAATCCACATTGGCATAACGTTCACGCTGCTCATCCGTAGTCTGGTTACGATAGTTGTCTATAAAAGACTGAGGACGAAGATATGAAACACCTTCAGGATAAACGCCCAGTTCACGCTCTACCACTTGGTTGCGAAGCATCAACGCATCATAAGAGTCGTACTTATTAGGCAACTTAGAAGGAGCTTTCAACGTAGCATTGAAACCAACGTCAATCTTAGCCTTGCCTTCCTGACCACGCTTGGTGGTAACCAAGATGACACCATTGGCACCCTTCACACCATAGACTGCAGTAGCAGAAGCATCCTTCAGTACAGAGATGCTCTCCACAGAAGAGATGTCCACGCTGCTCAGAGGACGTTCAATACCATCAACGAGAACGAGAGGGTCGGAATTGTTCCATGAACTAGAACCACGGATGATAATCTGAGGTTCCTCCTCACCAGGCATACCATTGCCTTGGATTGTAACAACTCCTGGGAGGTTACCTGTCAAGGCTGAACCAACGTCGCTGACACCAGCTGCACGCTCCAAAACCTCACCAGTAGTCTGGGTGATGGAACCTACGACAGATGCCTTCTTCTGCTGACCATAACCAACGACTACAACTTCGCCGATGGCATTGTCGTCTTCGAGGGTAAGTTTGAACTCTCTCTTCGTACCTACCTTGACTTCCTTGGTCTTCATACCTACGTATGTAAATACCAGGGTAGAATTCTCTGAAGGAACACTGATGCTGAAGTTACCATCAAAGTCGGTGACAGCACCGACACCGGCGTTTCCTTTCACTTTTACAGTGGCACCTATCAGAGGCTCACCTGTACCGTCAACAAGATTACCCTTGACCTGGATCTTCTGCGCCTGAGCATTCAGGCTGCAGAAAGCTCCCACCAAGCATAAGGCTGCTGTCCGTTTCATTGTTAAGACTTGTTCAATCATGTTCTATTCATTTTTGATTTATGCTTAATTATTTATGTATTTACAGTTTATATTGTTTATTCGCGGCTGCAAAGATAAAGGTTTCATTTCAGATGCACTTTGTCTCTTGTAACAGATACTTTGCCGTTAATAACAAACTTTAAAAGAACGAATCTTGCCACCTTTTAACACTTGTTTTATCACATAGACACCTTTTTGAGGTTTATTCACTTTTTCACCAGCTATATTATAATAATAGGTGGCGACAACCTCAGCATCGTTCACTTTTTGCTCAATTCCCGTGTCTGTTTGTTTCATGTACCATTCCTTGTACCAGTTCATGCAGGCATAGCCGCAACACTCTTCAAAGAGATTGTGCTTCTTGGCATTCTGGAAACCCGGTATTACCTTGCCGGTCTTCAGATACTCGTCTATGTCGTAATACTCCTGCGGATGGGTAAGGGTCATACCGATGTTGCCGTAATGGTCGTGAACTGCCTTCCATGCCAAGCCCCATTTCGAGGTGGATGCCGTTGCCCAGCTGCCCAGGTTAGGCTGAGTCCACTGGCCCCATTCGTTGTAGTGACCTTCGCTCGCCTTGTCAGGATCTTCAGGACTCCAGTCTATCTCCGTTACCATGATAGGCTTTGTCTCTACCATCGGCACCTGACTCTTGAAGTTGCGGATGAAAGTATCGTGATCGTAATTCTTATCGGTCATGTTGCCATACCAGCCGGAATAAACATGTACTGCATAAGAGAAGTTGTCCTCGCTGTCGGTGATAGGATGCTTGGCGTAATCCTGGTACTGGCTCTGATAGCCCGCACCCGGCACCCAAATGATTCCCTTGAAGCCCTGCGCGCGAATCTCGTTAACCAACGGCTGGAAGTAATCATGCAGTGCTTTATCCGAATTAGAGCCATCACCCAGATGAACCCTCACCGGCTCGTTGGCTAGTTCAATGGAGATGATGCCCGAATTCTGCCGGATATACTCATCGGCAGCAAAGGCCTTCCATATCGCCTTCAGGTAGCGGTTGTACTTATCGCCTACGCTGATGTCGCCAGGACATACACCCGGTGGACGCACGATGACGTAGAGTCCGTGGGCGATGGCATCCTTAATCAATGGTATATAAAGTTTCTGGAGATATAGGCGATAACGCGCCATGCTGAACGCCGAGATGTCAGACTCATTCTCTGCCTTCTTCGATGGATCGTTGGTCCAGCAAGGATCCATGTGCAGACGGAACACGGTGCAGTAAGCTCCCTGCTCCTTGTCGGTAATAGCAGCAAACTGCTTAGAGAAATATTCCAGGCAAGGCTGGATGTCGGCTTCAGAATAGTCAGCCTTCCACTGCTGCCATCTCCAACCGTTGAAGTATCGGTTTGGCGTATCCATTACGCCATGCAAGACAACCGTCTTACCTGTGGCATCGACAAGGTTCTTTCCTTCTACATGCAGGGCAGGAAGATTGTCAGCCGCATTGCCAAGCAATGACACCATGGTCATCGCCAAGCCAAGTATTATTTTCTTTTTCATATCTAGTTGTTGTTTTTAGATTCTATCATATTTTGTAAAATAGAATGGCGCGTAATCACTACGCACCATTCTTAGAAAACCAATTAATCATGAGCCTATAGCAACATGATATCTTAAATGTTATAAACCAAATTAAATCTAAACGTTAGTAAACCTAACTATTAATAAACCTAACTATTAATAAACCTAACCTATTTTAAAAAAACAAACTTTTTTTCAGCTGCAAAGATACTGCTATTATATAATATGTACTTTATTACAAGTAACGATTTCTTTTCTAATCGCTTGCAGGATATAACAAATACTTTACGACATGTAACATTTTCATCACGCAAAGTAAAAAAAATCTTGTTTTTACTTGAATAATCAAAAAAAAACACTATATTTGCACTCAGAAAAAGCTAGCAATAAGCTCGCATGATAAACCAATAATGATTAAACTAGCAATGAATACAAAATGCCAATTAGTCGTGAAAAGTATCCTTCTGATACTCATTCTATCAGTTTTCTCTATCCTCCCGTCATGGGGGCAGAGCGGTAAGCTGTTCAATACAGACAATCAACTATCAAGCAATCTTGCCACACAAGTGTTCCAAGACAAGAGTGGTTTTATCTGGATTGCTACCCGTAACGGACTGAATGCTTACGATGGTTACAATATCTCTATCATGAAGAAAGATTTGCCCAATAGTCCGGGGCTGAACAGCAACTACATCAATAGTATCACCCAGGATGACAAGGGACATATTATATTAGGAACCAACAACTCTTTGCTGGCTTTTACGGGAAGTGAATTCCGAAAAATCCCTATGTTCGACTCGAAAGGCAAAGAACTCACCACATACGTAACCCTGGTTTATAGACTCCGAAACAAGGATATTGCCGTTGGAACATCCGGATATGGCATCCTGCTCAAAAAGCCGGATGCTCAGGTATGCCATGCAATGAAGGGTGATGTGGAAAAACTGAAATACATCCACAAATTATTGGAAGATAAACGGGGCAGACTCTGGATTGTCACCGAAGACGGAAAACTCTACCGCAAGGAAACAAACGGTAAAGTCACCTCCCACTTTGTCGGTACCGAAGGCGTGAACGCACAGGATATCCAGCAGGACGCCCTGGGCAACATCTATCTCGCCAGCAAGAACCAGGGCGTACATCTGCTCAGGGCAGGAAGCAACGTCTTTACCCGAATCAGCAGCATCGGAAACCTGCCCATCGACAACATCTATATCAGCCGCAACAACAAACTCTATATCGGCAGCGACGGACTGGGCATCTATGTATATGACCCTCAGACCGGATTCCTGCAGGATAACCCTCTCTTCAGCCGACTGGTGAACCTGGCCAAGAGCAAGATAACCAGCATCATAGAAGACAATCAGGGCAACATCTGGGTGAGCATGCTGCAGAAAGGCGTGTTCATGCAGAGCAACATAAAGAACGACTTCAACTACATGGGCTTCCGCCTGGGCAACCGCAACGTGATTGGCGAAAACTGCGTTACCAGCCTCAGCATCAACCAGGGCAACCAGGTGTGGGTGGGTACCGACAAGGATGGCCTATACCTATTTAATATAGCAACCTGCAGCGTAGAGGGGCATTTCCTAAACCAAAGTACCGTGCTCACCCTCTGTAAGGACCAGCAGGGCAGAACCTGGGTGGGAACCTATAACGACGGTCTGGGCTATATGGATGCAGCCGGAAGCTTCCACCCTGTTGATTTGGGCATCAGCAAGTCGGTGGGCATCTTCGATATCAAACAAGACCCACAGGGCAACATCTGGATAGCCACCATGGGCGAAGGTCTCTTCTGCCTGCAGAAAGACGGAAGCCGAAGGAACTACAAGGCTAAATATGGTGCAGATAACAACCTCAAGGCCAACAACCTGCCCAACGATTACCTCGTCAAGATGGCCATATCAAAGGATGGCAACCACGTGTATATAGCCACCTCTGTGGGACTGGCGTGCCTCGACCGCAAGCGAAACAGCTGGGTTTCCACCTTCAAGGGCATCAACTGCCTGAACAAGAACCGTTTTTCGCACTGCGTGTTTGTAGATAGCAAAGACCACGTATGGTATGGCACCGAGGATGGAGCCTTCTGCTTCGACTTCAGAAAGGGAATAGAGCCTAAACATTATTCCACAACCCAAGGACTCACCGACAACGGTGTGGCGAGTATCACAGAAGACAACAAGGGCAAAATATGGCTGGGTACCAACAGCGGACTCAACAGGCTGAACCCCAAGGATGGCAGCATCATCAGGTTTTATACCGAAAGCGGACTGCAGAGCAACGAGTTCAGCGATGCTTCCGTATGCACCACCCAGGATAAGAAGGTGATTCTGATGGGTGGCTCTGGCGGAATCAACTGGTTCCAGGCCGACCGGGTAAAGCAGCACCCATGGCAGGCAAAGGTGGTTATCTCGGGCTTCGTGGTCAACAACAAGGCAGTGACCCCAGGCATGGAGTCGGGCAGCTATACCATCACGGACAGCTGGGTAACAGTGGCACGGGAGTTCAATCTCTCGCACGATGACAACACCTTCTCCCTGCAGCTCTCTACCTTCACCTATAATAATGTGGAGCAGATAAGATACGCCTACAGCATCAACGGCGATGCCTGGCGCACCGTGCCAGCCGGGCAGAACGAACTTGCCTTCTCGCACATGGCTCCCGGCAGCTACAAATACCGCATCAAGGCCATCTGCAACGGCTACGAAACACCGGTGAAGGAGTTCACCATCATCGTTCACCCAGCCTGGTATGCCAGCATCTGGGCAAAGCTCTTCTATCTGCTGCTCCTCATAGCAGCCATCATGCTCTACCTGCGCCACCGCAAGCGCCAGATGGAAGACCAGCTCATCCTGCAGCAGCACATCCACGCCGAAGAGATGGGCGAGGCGAAGATCAAGTTCTTCATGAACATCAGTCATGAAATCCGCACGCCGCTCACGCTCATCATCACGCCGCTGCTCTCGCTCATCAAGGAAGACAAGGAGCCTCACCGACAGGGCATCTACGAGATTATCCGAAAGAACTCGGAACGTATCCTCCACCTCATCAACCAGATGATGGACCTGAGAAAGAAAGACAAGGGACAGATGGTGATGCGCATGTGCCAGACCAACATGGTGGCGTTCATCAACGAGGAATACAAACTCTTCAGGCAGCAGGCTCTGGCCAAGAACATCGACTTCGAATACCAGCACGACTGCGAAGAACTGCCCGTATGGATAGACCGAAACAACTTCGACAAGGTGATTATCAACATCCTTTCGAACGCCTTCAAGTTCACCCCTACGGCAGGCCACATCCTGCTCTCGCTCACCCACACCGACCACCATGCCTACATCAGCGTCAAGGACAGCGGCATCGGTATTCCAAAAGACAAGCTGGAAACCATCTTCCAGCGCTTCTACCAGACTCCTGCCGACCCTAGCGACCGCAACGTCGGTACGGGCATCGGTCTCGACCTCACCCGCTCGCTCGTGGAACTGCACTACGGCTCCATCTCTGCCCGCAACAACGAGGGCGAGAAGGGAAGCAAGTTTGAGCACGGCAGCGAGTTCATCATCCGCATTCCGCTGGGCAAGGACCATCTGAAACCCGAAGAACTCATCGACGAAGAAGAGGTGAAGGAAGAGCAGAACCTGGAACTTGCCGAGGTGAAACAGCTGGAACAGGAGGTGAAGGAGACGGAAAATGCCGAAAAAGCCGAAAGCGCAGCCGGCACAACGGATATGCAGGGCAATCTGCCAGCCTCAGCAAGGGGAAACAAGGCTGAAATCGTGATTGTGGAAGACGA